>Ga0214544_1000711_pt1 | contig 63925 bp, 28 predicted proteins | sample CNSS3metaG_FD_160074 | JGI IMG/M metagenome (GOLD analysis project Ga0214544, IMG submission 160074) | Root nodule microbial communities from cowpea collected in UCLA plant growth center, Los Angeles, California, USA - CNSS3 | ecosystem: Host-associated > Plants > Roots > Nodule | place: USA... | reverse complement strand
CTTTTCTTTTTCTTCAATTTCCCTTCCTTCTGCAGTTTTTATTTCTTCTTTTTTTATTCTTTCTTTTTCTATTTTCTCCTTCTATGTATGTTGATTTTTTTTTTTTTGTTTTTTTTTCTTTAATTTATTCTTTTTTTTTTTTTTGAAGTGTAACAGGAGGCTTAAAATGGGTGCTGTGAAATGGGAGTTATAATTAATTGAAGTGTTTATTACCTTAACAGTATATTTTAATGAGTTTTGTTTGTAAAAGTTCTTATTTTTCGGCTGACTGGGTTTGGGGTGGGCTACAGAATAAAGTAGCAACCTTTTCCCTGATTTGACAGTTCTGTGTTTGAATTGCATGAAAGTTGTACTTTCCGGAAAAACATGAGGCTACTTTCCGGTTGCAGTTTCTGCTCCTTCCTTTTTATTCTCTCACTTCTTTTTCTGGTTTCTTCAAAACTTCTGTACCAAGATTTCCAAACCCTAGATTGTTGTTTTTTACCCTCATTTTCATCTTCTCTCTTTCTTTTCCCCCTTTCGCTAATTTGGTTTCTTCTTCCCTGTATATGCATCTCTCACGCCATGTTACTAGTTCAAAGGAATCTAATATGTTCATCATATTCACTCTTCTTTATCTTTTTCATTTACATCATTTATATCATCTCATTTATTTCTCCCCTATTTCCCGTGTGCATCAATTATCAAAATCATTACACACAAATATTTTTTTTTTATCTTTTTCTATTACTACCGACAAAGCGTAATCTTTTATATAGTTTATAATATTGTGTTTTAATGACTTTTTTTCACCTCAATTTTCATAATTCGCCTAAAATTTTGAGGAATGTATTCAGGTTCAAAGCGTTTGCTGAAACATTCGTAGGATCATCTTGCTTTGTTTTACCATCTGAAAATTAAAATATCCTTATTTTACGTGATCAATTAATGGTTGAGGTTCAAATATTAATAACCCTTGTTTTATTTTGTGGACTAGGATATGGAGGCACCAATATCTCAGCATTCATCACAGTTTTCATCAATGGGATGGCAACAGAACTTCCAAAGGGACCAATAGACATGAAGACAGTGTTTGGAGAAGATGTTATTCTGGTTCATTCCTCTGGAGTGCCAATTCTCACCAATGAATTTGGATTCTTAATGCACAACCTTCAGCATGGAGAAAGCTACTTTCTGGTAGGCAGAATATTCAAATCAATTGCTTCTTTTCCAAATCATTTTTCACTTTTAATTAATTTTTTGTTTTTTTCTTTTACCTCAGATAAACTAATTTTTCGATTTTCTTATATATCTGAAAAACCCTTTTCCTGTTTTTCTTTTATTTATTATGCAAATTATTAATTCATAAACTTTTATTTTCTACAGGTATCAAAGTCAACATAAGTATGAAAAACATCAGCCATAGCAGCAACAGAAGCTTCCTTTTAGAGTTTATCAGATTGGCCTGGACTGCTCCTCTTGTTTCCTTTAAACTTTTGTTAATGTCGTAATTTTATATATGTTCCTCAAATAATAGACATAATTTATTGTGTGATTATAGGATTCAATATCTATATATCTATATATATCTATATATGTACCTTAGAAAACATATAAACATATATTATATATTTATATATACTGTACCTTCTTGGTTTTAGTACAAACATGCGTTTAGAAACTTTATATATATGTAACGCATATTTGGTTTAGGAAAATTATATTTTAAATTTCATTCTTTGACTTTACGCTTTATTTTTTATATAACTTAGTGTGGGTTATTAATTCTTTTAAAAAAAAAATAGTGATATATTAATCGATGATTCATATTAAATTATATTAAAAAATAAATAATAAAAATCATAGTATCATTATCTTTTTGTTTTATTCGAGAGTTGCGTTTCATACATGATTTTCTCAGAAAATAAAAAAAAAAAGTTTTTGCCGTTGAAGGGATATGACGCCATATATACTTACGTTTCAGATTGGACTGAAACACATATGTCATTAATGCATCTTCCATGAATTTCTCAAAAAAAGTTCTTTGGCATGCATCTGAGTACGTTTTTGTGATATAAAATAACAAGGTTGAAATTAATCAGAAGTTGATTGAAATAAAAATGGATTTTCTGAGGCGGTGTGATAAATATATTGAAAAATAATGGAAGAAGAAATAATGAAGAGCACATGGAATGTTACTTTTGATCCTTAAAATGGTGATAGAAACAGAGACAGGGAAGTGGCGGTGGGGAATTAACAAACCAAAGTGAAACATTAGTACTCGGTTGGAAACATATCTAACTTTGTTTGACTTGTGTTGTCTATCTTTTTCCCATCTATTCCTTTCTTGAGGAGCAAAAGAGGGGAATTCAGATAATTGTTTGTTGACGATCACATAGACAGCAACAAAGTCTATGTTCATTGAATTTCATTCAGCTTCAGTTTACAATATTCTTTTCTTTTCATGCAAACATCAACACTCTACACTTTCTAGTGGAAAGTGACGAGACATGGTGCTGCTCCATGTTCGTTTCATCTTCAAAACAATTCATAAAACTTGGCTCGCTTCACAAATTTTATGTTACAAAATTTTGATGGATTTTTTCGAGAAGACATACTAGAATTATTAGATGAGAAAGTTTATCAGAATTAACATGGTTAATTTTAAATTTTGTTTGTTGCTTAAAGAGATAAATCTTTAAATAGTTTATTAAGAGAATGATTTTATTATTCTGAACTGTCTTTCAAGAGAATTGCTATTGCTTTTGGTGTGCACGTGACATTGAAAATTAAAAGGCACTAATTTATTAAGAGAGAATATTCTAACAACATTTTAAGGCCATTCCAAGCGTGTAAAGGCTTCTTTTATCATATGCTACATTCAAAATAATTCAAAAGAACTAATGAAGAATGTATTGCTAGAATTTTTTCAATTTTTCATATTTTATATCAAGTTAAAAAATAGTCTATCTTATGATATTGCCTCCAATAATTTAGCATTTTGTTTAATGAAAAAAATAAAACAATTATTAATATAGAATGTCCATGTAAATAATCTTATTTATCATTTACAGAGACTTTCATAGGTATAAAAAGTAGATTTTGCAATGTTTATATATATTACTTCGATGGTTTCCACTTAGGGTTAATACTAGTTAAAAAAATGGTTGTTAAAAATAGACATGTTTAGGTAGTCATTACCTATTGTATATAGGTGTCTCTTTCCATTTTAGGCCATAGTGTCAAATAACCAGATTTGTAACTTATGCACCAATTTATGACTTTTGTCATGGTAGTAGAAAAACATTTCTTAAATATTTCCTATTATAGTTATTTAAAATGAGTTTATTAGTTCTGCTTAAACCATGTTGTATAGTCAAATTAGTTGTGCATTAATCTCATTATTAGACATCTATTTCATTGTATACCACTATAATTAGTGTACCAAATAATGCATTAAACATTTCAATAAATATTCTCATTAGTAAAATGTGCTATAAACTATAACAAAATATGAATATTTTAATATTTTTATTGTTTTTACTCTCAAAATTATTTTATTATAAATACAATTATACTTTTTTTTTTCAAATGTATTAAATAATTCAGATGAACATTTTAGCACTTAAAAATTGTGGTCCAAAAATATTATATATGTTTTATGTAGCTGTAAAATCATCGTTAAAATCAGTTGGGATTTATTCGTAAGTTATGAAAATAAATTGGTAAAGACATTTTATTTGCTGCTATAGAGGTAAGAAAAATATAAATGCTTAAAAATATTGTTTCTTATAATTTTGTTGTAATATTTTGTAACAATTGTTTATTAAGAAAAAAAAATTCCGTTAACCCAACATATTTAACCAGGCTGGCCTATTTGATCTTTTCAAGAGTTAGTATCATTATTGTATGTTTTATGAAAAATTTACAATCACTGAAAAATTATCCTAATTGGGAAAAAAAAAATCCGTTAATATTTAAAATATTTTGCATATTTATTTAAAAATAATTTTATAATTGTTGACAAAAGAATTGCCAACCATTTAAAACGTTTTCCATATTTCACGTTCTCGAAACGGACAATTGTTAATAATTAATAATTTCCAATATTTAAAGCAAATGTTTTTTTATTCTTTTAAAAAGCAAATATTTCTTTCTTTATGGTATAAAAATATCCATGTACAAGATATTTAGAATCCGAAAAAATTGTATATACAACTTTATTTTATACATTAATATCTAAATTACTTATTATAATAACTAATTATTTTTGTAATTAAAATTAATTATTAATAAAAATACTTCTCATTATAAAATAAAAATATTAAGCTTAATTTTAATAGAATTTTAATTTTAAGCAAAATTTTTATTATTATACTTTGAATTTTCAATTTAAAATACTCAAGTTAATATATATATATATATATATATATATATATATTATATATATATATTACTAGAATTTTTTATATTTTATAAATTTTTTTTGTAAATTTATTATAAAATTTTGGAAGATTTTTTTTGTTATTCTTCTTATAAATATTTTTTAATAAAAAATTCGTAAATATGTTTTACAAAATTTTTTAAATAAAATATTTTGTATAAAATATTTAAAAAAAATAGAAATAAATTTTTGCAAATCATTATTCTTAAAATCTGTAAGTGTTTCTTAAAAAAATTCAAAAAAAGAATTGACAGAAAATATAAATATTTTTTCAGTCATGATATATATATATATATATATATATATATATATATATATATATATTGAATTGTTTTATTTCTAATTTCTTTTATTGTATATTTTTCTTGTTTTGAATGGAATTACTATTTTTCCTTAAGTCTAGATTAGATTTTCGTCGTATATATGCATCATATATACGTTAAACAATACATAAACTAAATATTCGTCGTATATACATCATATATACGTTAAATAATATATAAACTAAGTTTTCGTCGTATATACGTAATGTATACGCTAAATAATATATGAACCATACGTTCATAAATGCAAATTTATTGCATTAATTTGTGAAAGTTAACAATAAATAGAGTCAGTGGAACCCGATAAATAGAGTCAATGAAACGGATATTCAAGCCACGAAATTCAGTTAACTTTTTCAACTTAATTAATCACAAGTAATGTCTACTCATTATCTATCCCATCTTAAAAGAATTACCTCATTACTAGTTTCACTAGTTATTAAAAAAAAAAAAAAACAATTTGTAGATTTTTTTTATACATACACGGTAAATATTCTTATTATGAGATTTGTAATTTCTACAACATCGACTAAATTCTTTCCATTAATAATGTATACATTTGATTCACTTTAAGTAACCATGTAGTTGTCCCATTAGCTCTTTCAACTGCATGCTTAATTTCTTGGCACAGTGTCTCAAGCACAACTAGTTGTTGTTAGGTATGATAAGTGTTAGGAGCTAATAGTGATTCTTAAATGAGGTATTGTAAGGATTTAGAAAATTGTTTAAGAGCAGAAGTGATATATCTGAGATGAAGTATAAATATTTATTAAATATTTGTTAAAAAGCTTATAAATAAGAATGGTTAATATTCAAACTTCATTACAAAATAACCATTATCTCTCTAAAATACTTTTTCTTTAACTTTTTGTCTTCTATCTAGATTTATGAAGAAACTATTATACTAGATGCTACAAACCTCCTTAGATGCTAATGTTGATAAAAATAAAATTCATAATGAAATAAAAGACATCAGTTTGAATGATTCAAGTACTTAAGTCCTAATTTAACCCATGAAATAAGTAAAATATAGTCATAAAAGACTTGAATAGACTTGGTCATCAATAGACTATGCTAAGTACTTAGACAATGATTTGGACGGGTCCAACGATCCGAACAAGTGTGACAACTCGAATGTGACCGACAACCCAGACGGATCCGGCGAATCAGACGAGTTCAATGACCAGAACGGAACTGACGAGTCAGACGAGCCCAACGATCAGGACAGTCCCGACAATTCGGACGGGCCCTACGACCTTGACGGGCTAAATGACCTACAGGGGCCCGTCCGTAAAGTCGAGCTTGTCCGGGTCGTCAAACCCGTCCGTGTCAACGGGTTTGATTCTTCGGGCCCGTTCGTGTCATCGAGCCCATTCTGGTCTTGAACCCGTTTGGGCCGTCAGGCCCGTCTATATCGTCAGGCCTATTCGGGTCATCTAACCCATCTGGGTCGTCGGGCCCATCTGGGTTTTCGTGCTTATCTGGGTCGTTGGGCAAGTTCAGGTTTTCAGGCCCGTTCAAGTCGTTGGGCAAATTCAGCCTAGTACCTTCTATTTTCTCAAAAAAATATTCAAAACAATATAATATTTTCAAAAAAAAAAAATTATCACTCAAATCCTTTTTAAGAAAGATATATGTAACCCTAATTCTCTATTATAAATAGAGATACGTAGGAGCGAAGATTCATCCTTGTCGGATCCCCTAAAAGCTAAAAAATATTTTTTTTTCTTATCTATATTATTTTCTTATTAATTTTAGGAAAAATTAAATATTTTGAAAACCACACATCTTTTTACATATTTGATTAAAGGTATTATCTTTAGACGGACGTTGTAGGGTGCTAACACATTTCCTACACGTAATCGACTCTTAGACCCAAAATTCGGTTTTTGTAGACCTTACTTTATTTTTATAGCTTCCATAAATTTTTAGAATAAATTATGGTAACGACTTCAAACTTTATTTTTTAAATATTTATTTTTTGTTCACCATCCTATCATGATTTCGGTTGCTACAATGCTCTATGAATGACAAAAAATCAATAAAATAGTTATGATATGTACAATCATATATAACATTTTCAAAGGAAGGAAATGAACTAAAATTCCATCAAGATATCAAAACATGATTGGTAGTTGAAAACCTTATAAAAACATTTTCTTTCCATTTATCCTTATCACATTATGTTTAACTTAAACATAAATAAGAGAGGTATCCCTTCCATCTGTCCATGAATCTTTACTATTTAAAATGTTAAAACCTATATATGAGTTTTCACATGAATAGATGATAACCTAATTCTAAGAGTCTTGACAACCCATGATTTTGATCATGGCAATAATATTAGTGTTTTGGTTTATTTTATCGAACTAATTAGTGTAAAACACACAAATATAAGTCTATATGACATAAGTAAGACAAGCTTCAAAGACCGGTCATTATATTATTCAAGCACTAGACGAGTGATTTAAGGATTAGATGAAAATATGTAAGCAATAGACAAATATGGGAGAAGCACTATAAGAAGTCAAACAAAACACCAGATGAAAATAAAAGGGCTAGACACACTCAAAATATATTTCAAAAATTAAGAAAAAACGAATTTTGATATATTAAATGATTTTATTATATTGTTAAATCAATTATTATCAAAATAAATAATATTTTAGTAAATTATGCTATTTTAATAAACTGTGTTACTATTTAATCAATTAAATTGATGAAAAATACATACCACTAAGTAATCGATCATTTTTATTTTTAATCAATTATTACAGACGTCCAGTGAAAACAAAATAAATCTAACATGAAATAATAGATTATGTTAAAAGCTAATCAATTATGTCAGACAAATAAATCATTATTGGACTAGATAATATATTGTTTTAATTTTTCTTTTCTAGAAACAAAGCATGAATAATATAATCAATTATTTGATATCTTGATTATTATTGAATTAAAACCATTCACAAACATTTTAGAGACCATAAAGACTCACGTTCATTTACGCATACAGTGAAAATTTTAAACACACAATACATTATTATTATCAACATCATATTCCAAACTATTAACCTGTTGTCCTTAATACTATTAACCTGTTGTCCTTAATAGGTGTAACTTGATTTCTCTTTTCAAGTCGAACAATTGTTTCAATTAAAAAAGTTTTTTTTATTGGCAATGGTTAGCTGTTAGATTTTGTTAACGAGAAAGTTGAACTCACAACCTCTCCCAACTTTTTTTTTGCATCCCATCAAATCAACTTTACTTCTCTAAATTATTAGCAGGAATGATCAAACTTACGACCTTTCCTTCCCTCCCTTCCCACGACCTTTAATTAAGAAAGTATTACATATGTTTCGATCACTTACGAAGAACTTTTAGATCTAATAATGAACATTAGAAAGTTATACAACATTCATATTTAACTAGCTTATTGTGTTATTTTGCAACTTTATATATATAATTTGATATATAGCAAGTAAGAATTGTGTTGAAGCTCCCAAAGAATGAGAATATAAAAACCAATCAAAGGAGCATGTCGAAACAACCTTGAAAATACAGTGAATATGTCAAACTAAAGACAAAAAAAAAAAACTAGTGAGCAATAAAGAGAAATGTGAAATACTATTGTGAATGTATGATCAAACCATTACAATGATAGTGGAACATTTCAAAAGAACGAAAATAGTATGAGGACTAAAATTGTATTATATATATAACAACTAAGAGGTATGCTCCTTATTTTCACTTATACATATTTTAAGTAAATTAATTTCCTTGAAAACATCTTGCAACAACAAATTTTTAACTTTAACAAGAATAGGTACACCTCTATGTTTCCTTCTTATACCTCCAATATACAATGACAAATATTAAGAATATTCTTTCATGGAGCTCCATCGAGAAGATTTTGGGTTGGATGATTTACAAATATTTATATCATGCAATTTAAAAGTTAAAAAACTGGGTGAGTTTTGGATTGCATCTTAAAGTTAAATAAATAATTTTATATTAAATAATTTAAAATTAATTTTTTTTCTTTGAGATTGCATAATCCGAAAATATATTTTAATTATATAATACAAAATTATTATTTTTATTTCCTCATTGTAAAATTTAAAAATACATTTTAAGTTGCACCGTATTAAATTAAATTTTTCTAACACCTGAATTATATAAAATTCGAAAATACATTTCAGATTTTGTTATTCTTGAATTCGAAAGTTTATTTCCTTTAGTTTATCTCAAAGGGTGAAAGATGATTACAATAATTCACAATAAGCAAAATGGATATATAAAGAATTGGCGATGTAGGAGAAAAATGTAGAGGTACATATAGTAAATGCCCACTGATTTCCTTGCAATTGGACTCCTTCAAAGTCCAAATATTGGCCCAAAGAATGGTTCAAATCATTTTGGCAAATCTTATCATTTGATACATTTTCTTCTACATTAAAATTTATTAAAAACTTTAAAATTATGCCAAATTATACGCTCTATCATTCAATAATTTTAATATATTTAAAATTTTTAAAATGTATCAAAACTTTAGACAACAATAAATTTTAAATCTGTGTTAAAATTTAAAAATTAAAAACATATTTAATCTTTATTTTTCATGCATCTTATTAACATATTAATAACAAAATGACACTATTTTTTAAACTTTGTCGATTAATCGTGGTTTTTAAAGATATATCATCAGGATGTTATGCATATAAAGAAGCAGTAAAATTTAAAAATATGATAACGAAACGCATCAGAAAAATTAAAATTCATAAAATAAGAATGTTAAGTGATAAAATATTAAATTATGAACGAATTCACCACAAAATTATATAATGTTCAATAAATTTTAGAAATGCATTAAAAATAAATTGAAAAGCATGATAATAGCATTTTTTTTAGTTAACTAGATTGTTTTGACGTGACAAACATGGTCTAGCTAATACTAAAACGGAATGGAACGTATCTAAAAAAGAAAAATAATTTTTTGACTATTAATTTTTAATAAAACTTTTTCTTATAATCTTAGGTGTCATTTTTTAAGTGGTTTTTTTTTTCTCATTTACAGTAATCAAAAATCACTTAAAAGATGACACATATATTATAAAAAAAGTTGTCAAAACTCAGTAGTCAAAATATTATTGTCTTCTGAAAAATTAAACAACAAAACACATTTGATATGATAAAAAAATTTAACATATAAATGGATTAAAAAAACTATACCGAAGATTTTAAAATTAAAAATAAAAATATATCAATTTCAAAAAAAATAAATTACAATCTTACATTTGATATGATAAAAAAATTTAACATATAAATGGATTAAAAAATTATACCGAAGATTTTAAAATTAAAAGTAAAAATATATCAAAATTTCAAAAAAAAAAAATTACAATTTTATATTGTTTATATATTTAATTTTTCTTTTTCTTTTCAATTTGAAAACACGGCCATTTCAGATGACAAGAATACATTGCATCCATACATATTTTGTTTGAGTTCATCCTCACAGTCATAATGAACTCATAACACGATTTTCACGATATAAATAGCTATGATTATATCACGTGTGTCCATTCTCACACCAAATATTAATAATTAGATTTCACTAATATTTTAATTTGTCTAATCTACAGGATAAATATTGATATATATATATATATATATATATATATGTAATTATAATTATTATTTATATGAAATAAATGATTTTAAATAAAATCATTATTGGAATTCATAGAAAATATTAACGTTCTTTATATTCATCACTCCTTTTTTTTTTCTCTAAAATCCTTTTAGACGAATTTCAAATAAGAGAAACATGAAAATTTCCAATTTTTAACAAACATAAAATTTTCGATTCAAACTAAATGATAACAAAACATTTTTTTTATTATTATATTTTTTACTATCTTTCTCATCTTATTTTCTCAAAGTTCTTGTTTTTATATTAAAAACTTTCTTTTGATCTTTTTAATTTTTCACCTTTTTACTGTATACATTAGTTAATAATTATTTTCTGTATTCTTAATTAAATATCATCTTTGACAAAAATTTCTAAGTTCTTGAACAAAACTAATCACTTATAATGATTCTTTAATAATGAAGAATTTTAATTATCAAAAATATGTTTAGAGATTAATTTTCTAACTAGAGATCAATTTAGAAATCACTTTCTTTGATAGCCAAAACGTTGATAGCTAATGTTAGTGACCAATTTAGATACCAAATCATGATAGAAATTATTTTAGTTTTCGATTTAGAGACCAATTATAATTTTTTGAAATTATTTTAGTTATCAATAATTTTAAGTTTATAAATTGATATCTAAATTAGTCATTATAGTAACTAATTACTTTTTGTCACTAAAGTTAGTTATTATTCAAAAAAATTCTTTTCGTGATTGTTCTTTGCAATGAGAGGAATTGGGAGGTGCAAGTAGGTTTAGTTGGATTAACTATAGTTACTTAATGAGACAATAAGTAAGAAAACTAACTATGAGAAAATTCTAGGTTATCAATAAAAGTGGCTCAAACCCTAAAGTGAATATGGAATCATTTTAATTTTATTTAAATAACTTTTATTTTGATTGAATGAAAGCAAAGAATATTATTGATTGAATGAAAGGTTATAGAGCAGGAAAGAAACTACAAAATATATAGAAAAGAGGAGTTAACCCATATAAGAAGAATCAATTACTTTGTTGTGTTATCAATCCCCTTTAAACCTAAAATTAGGAAAAGAGAAGGTAGATATAGGTTTTGCTAATATGTCTACAACTTGAAAACAACCAGGGAGATGAAGAAGACAAACATGCTTTTGTTGAACCCAATCACAAACAAAGTGAAGGTCTAGCTCAAAGTGTTTGTTGCAGGAAATGCATGCTAGGATTAGAAAATAGGAGAACAACAACTTGATTGTTCGAATAAATAGTGGCAGAAGTAATATATAGCTAAAGTTCTTGAAGAAGGGAGGCAATCCATAAGATGTTAGTTATGGTGGCAACAATTTTGTGATACTCCACTTCAGTGTTGCTGCTAGAGACAACTCTTTGTTTGTGTGAACCCTAAGAAATAAGGTTGTTGCCCAAGAAAACATAAAAGCTTGTTGTAGCCTTTTTATCATCTAAGTCTGGCCCTCAGTCTGCATCATTAAAACCAATAATAGAGAAGTTAGGAGAAGAATGAAATGAAATACTAATATGAATTGTACCAACTAGATAACAAAGTATGCATAGTGATACTTGTTATGTTGATGCATAGACTAACACACTTTGTTTATTGAAAAGGATATCTCAGGTCCGATAATGGTGACATATTGGAGGGTACCAATAATGGATCTATATAAAGTACGGTCTTCAAAGGATGTTAAGTCGTCTTAGATAAGTTGAAAAGAATATACCATTTGAGTTGGGAGAGGCTTAGTGTCATGCATGTTGGTGTTGTGTAGAAGTTTTCATATATATTGAGTTTGAGAAAGATGAAAATAAGCAGGTGAAATCCATGTAGCTTCAATGCCAAGGAAGTAGTATAATTGGCCAAGATCCTTTAAAGCAAATATGTTAATTAATGAAGTGATTAAAGAATTGATGGTAAATGGAGAGGAACCAATAATGATGATATCATCAACATAGATTAAGATAAAAATAGTGGAAGATTTATAAAATCAAGTAAATAGAGAAGGATCACTCTTAGTAGAGTTGAATACCATCTGATTTACAGTATTACTTAGTTTTTGAAACCAAGCATGTGGTGCTTGTTTAAGACCATATATATCTTTTTGTAACTTATAAATGTGGTTAGGATTGGAAGAAGCAAAACCAGAGGGATGTTGCATGAACATTGTTTCTTCAAGTTCTCCACGAAGAAAAACATTATTAACATCAAATTGTCTAATAGACCAATTAAGAGAAAGAGCAATGGTAAAGATAACCCATAGAGTAGTATGTTTGACTACAAGACTGAAAGTTTCTTTGTGTCAAGACCAAAGATTTTATGAAAGCCTTTAGCCACTAAACAAGTTTTGTATCATTTGAAATGTGTCATATGTATTAAATTTCTTTCTGAAAATCCACTTGTAATCGATAAAAGGAACAACTTTGGGAAGGTTCGTAAGCATGTATGTGTTACTGTGGAGAAAACCATTGTACTTAGATTGCATGGCATGGAACCAATTAGGATTAGATAATGCTTGCTTAATAGATGTTGGTTCAAGAGAAATAGTAACATTTAAAACTTTATGTTTGTTAATACTTGCTTTTGAGTTTGTAAGCATTAAATGAGTATTAGGAGGAGGCACAACTTAAGTATTTTTAGGGGACATGTTATGAAGAGTGTTAGATAGAGAAATTTTGTGGTGAGGTTGAGAAAATCAAGACATATAGGGTGAGTTAGCCTTGTACGAGGATTAAGCCAAATGATAAAAAGGAAGTTGTATGTGTGAAATAGAATGTGATAGCAAAGATAAAACATATGTAGCAAAAAAAGTTAGTTTGATAGCAAAAATAGGTATATTGGTTTGTGCAATAGGAAAGTTAACTTTGTCATTTGTAGCAAAAGGATTATTAGATAAAGTAAAGGGAAATATAGTTTCACTATAAAGAACATTTCTTCAAATGTAGATTTGGCTAAAAAGACCTAGCCTTTTGTTTGTGAATTATAACCAAGAAATAAGCACCTTGTGGAGGAAAAATCATTTTTTTGTTTGTTATAAGGCCGAATTAAAAGATAACATGCACAACCAAAGAGTTTTAGAAAAGTATAATTATGTGTTTTATGAAAAACTTTTTCAAATGGTGGGCAATCATTTAAAATGGATGTTGGAAGAATGTTAATGATATGAACAACACGAGGAAAAGCTTACCCTAAAATCATCTAGGTAAGGAAGCACCAACAACGAGAAACAAACTAGTGTCAACCACATGCCTATGTTTTCTTTCAATATAACCGTTTTGTTGGCGAATGTGTGGACAAGTTAGCATGCAATAAACCTGGGATTTTATGTTAAGTAGATACATCCCTGTATATTTAGAATAGGTATCTAAATGTTATGCAATACTTTGCAACACATGTACTAGGCATTGGAGCAAGGTCCCATATGTTAATGTAAACAAGTTCTAAGGAGTACGATAAGAGGAATCAAATTTAGAAAAAGGAAGTTGATGCCTTTTAGCTTTAACACATATATCACACAAAAGATTGGAAATAATACTATTACGACTAACACTTTAAGACTTTATGATGCATGGTTAAACCTAGAATGCCATAAAAACAAAGTAGGTTTTATAGTAGTCTAATTAACATTGAGAACATAAGAAGAACAAGTCACATAAAAAGCATATAACCCATCCTCTATGACCATTAGAATGGATTCCAAAATAAACATTATTATCTTTAGCTAATTTGTATACAATAGTTAATTTTTTTAATATATGAGAAATATACAAAAGATTTTTTAACACTAGTGGTGTTGATGTTTAAGGACTGTGGAAAAATAATAGAACCAATGTGAGAAATGGACATACCCATGTCATTACCTAATTTGACCAAGTTAATACTAGTGTAGGATTGTTAGGTTAAAAACTTGTTTTGATCATGTGTGATATGGCGTGTTGTGCCGTTATCTAGGTACCACAAAGGATCACTTAGGGTGTATTGCAAAGTGCACCAATTGTCCCGTGACTGAGGTCAAGTGGGTCGAATCACAATCGAATCATGACGTTTGAGCTCTTACGCTCATAAGTATGAAGACTTACGCCTTGACTAATGGCTATAACTTTTGACCTAGCGGAAAGCGCTCGATCCAACAATTGGTATTAGAGCCCAATTATAAGTTTGATTCCCATTGAGACAATTGCTAAGTGAGAGATGGTTGTAGGGTGCATCAATTGTCCCGAGACGGAGGATGAGTGGACCGAGTCACAATCGAATCATGACACTTGGGTTATTACTCTTTTGATCTGAGAAACATGAAAAACATGCAACTTGTTCCTGATCTGAGAAGCGATAATGAGATCAACCATTTAGGTAAGAATAGACGTATCCATAAAAGCAAGGAGCCAAGCAAACAAGAGTTTATCTTTGCTCATACTAAATGTAGACATGATTAACAATGTTATGAATAGTATCTCTAGAAGATTGGTATTTTTGTTGTGTGTCTTGACCATCTAAGAAATGGAAATGTTGTAATTCTTTAATGGTGACAAGCACTTGTTGTCAAATCAAGAAATTTTCAGTAGTAAGCTTGAGAGGGATAAGTGTATGAAAAGTTTGTGGGTGATAGGTGAAGGAGTTCTTGCTACCATGTAAGAAAGAAGAACAAAGACAAAATCAGAGAGCAAAACTATATAAAGGAAGGAATATTATTAATTAAATGAAAAGTTACATAACAAATAAGAAACTACAGAATATATAGAAATGAAGACTTCATTGATATACCTAGAATCAATTACTCTATTGTGTTGTCACATTTTCAATACTATTATTTTCTTCTTTCTAGTATCTTGTAATAGTATTATTTGCAAAACTAATAATAAGTATTGAGATGCAAAGTACATCCCTTTTTCTCAAAAAAAAAAAATATATATATATATATATATATATATATATATAAACTAGCAAAGACATAAATGTGACATTTTTTTACTAGCAAAGACTAAAATAAATAACAAAGAGTATGCGTACTTGAAAACAGACCTCACGAAATTTCCAAACAGTATAATAATAGTATACATTAATCAGATCACATTCTTCCTAATACTAATACTTCAATCGTTTGAACACGTCCTTCACCTTATCGAAGGAGGATAGATGCATCCAAATGTTCCTCCAAGAGAACAAGAAAGATTAAAGTACACTTAATGCATTTCATTCTCATTGCATTTGTTAAACTGGGAAATTTCACTTCTGTCCCAAAGGAGATTGATCAACATGTACTATTGTATTTATGATTTGTCTGGGTCTCTTCGTCAATAGTGACCTGTACAAGCTTGTCTGACACACTTAAACACGCAGCAGTTAATCGTATCACAAAGATTATAAGTAGATGGGACTTTTATGTTTCATCCAAATCCAAGTTGTTACTTGAGCAAGAGCAAATATATCTACTGATCAACTTTCTTATGTTTAAAAATTACCTCATTCCTATGTTTCCATATTTTCCCTACTATTCCTAACTACATTCCTTGCCAAATCTTATTTTGTTCTCTATTAAGGTTCACTAGATGGAACTGTTGAAAATTAGCCCTTGCTTTAACATGATGCATTGAGCTCACCCCCATCCATCTAGCACACATATTCCACACCTTTTGGGATACACTACATGAGAAGAATAGGTGTTCTACATTCTCTTCACTTGCTAAGCACATCTCACATAGGTTATTTTGTAATTGAACTCCCCTTGCTGCTAGTTTATCCTTTGTAGGTAGCTTATCCAGGAACAACGTCCACCCTAATAGTTGTGCCTTTGAAGCCACCCTAATACTCCACAATGTTTTAAACTCTTTACTCCCTTCCTCATCAAAGGTACCTTGTAACTTATTATAAGCAGACTTAACCGAAAAAATACCATTGTCTTTATCCTTCCACTTCCAAGAATCAAAGCTCCCCTTTCTAAGACTATGTCCGTTTAATAATAGGATAAGTTGTTCCTCCATAACTACCTCCCAGAAAAGTCTAAGCCTCCTCCATGTTAGGTCCCAAGCCCAAACATTCTCTTCCTAATGTCATACCTCCTCTATAACTCTTTCTTTACAATTTGATATTAAGTACAACCTAGGAAACTTGCATTAAAGTGGTTCTTCCCCAATCAAATTATCTTCCCAAAATTTAACTTTTTCCCTCCTCCAACCACCCACTCTATGTAGTTGTCAAACTAGACACCTTGCGTTACACTCCCACAGACTTTTTGGATGTCTAACCACCACCTCGAAGCTGACCAAGATATAATGGAGTCATTAAGATTCTGCCAAGACCCATACTTTGAGTCCAGAACCTGTTTTCACAAACCATAATCCTTCACTCCCAATCTCCATTTCCACTTAGCTAAAAGTGTTGTATTGAAGTTTCCAATGTCTCTTATCCCCAAACCCCCAAACTCCTTTGGTTTGCAGATGTTTTCCCACCTAACCCACGCTATTTTCCTATCTTCAAAACCCTACTCCCTAAGGAAGTTTCTTTAGATTTTTATAAGTTCCCTATACACGCTTTTTGGCGCTTTAAAGAAGGAAAGATAGTATAGTGGTAGAGCATATAAAACAGATTTTATAAGAAAATCGACCAACCATATGTAGAAGTTTGCCTTTCCATCTAGATAACATGTTTCTAACTTTATCGATCATAGGCTGCTAGAATTGGTTATTCTTAGGGTTCCCTCAAATTGGAATTCCAGGATACACAAATGAGATTTTCATATGTTAACAATTTAAAATGTTAGAGAAATCTTTTAACAGTGTTGCATCCAACCCCTAATTCTGCTTTTGGAGAAATTTACTCTAAGCTTAGACGCTAGTTCAAAACTTCTTAAAATAGTTTTTATAGCCCATGCATTTTGAACTTTTGCGTCACACATGAATAAAGTATCATCTGCAAACTGTAGTAGCTTTACATTGGTTCTGTTAGTGCCCACTTCTATTCCATTATATATATATATATATATATATATATTCCTAATAGCTTGTCTAACCAAACCTGCTAGGCCCTCCACTACAATAAAGAATAAGAAGGGTGCCATAGGATCCCCGTGTTTGAGTCCCCTTGTTGGTACAAACTCCTTAGTAAGACTCCCATTGACCAGTATTGATACAATTGATGATTCCAAACACTCTTTAATCCATTCAATCCACCTTGCGCAAAACCCCAATTTAGCCATCATGTAGTATAAGAAAACTCAACTTACTAAATTATAGGTTTTTTCATAATCTACCTTCACTATTGCTAGCCTCTTCTTTTTAAGCTTACATTCTTCTACTACCTCGTTGGCCACCAAGATACTATCTAAAAGTCCTATGAATCAAACTTATATAAGAAATTGACACTACCTCTAAACTTATATAAGATAATAGGAAATCTTTTCATATTAATATTTTTATTTGATTTTCTAACAAACATATAGTTCAAATATATTATTAAGTTATATATTTTTTAAGTTATAGGTTAATGAGTTATAATTTTAATTTCTATAAAAATATGCTAAAATCATGATTTACTAACAATGATACAACTTTCCAATTCAACGTGGTATGTCTCTCTTTTCTGTTTTATTTCCTTTAATTGCACACGTACGTGTGCAAGTTTGAATATAAAAAGATTAAAAGGAAGTCTAAAAGAAAAGGCAAAGTAAATGATATAAAGTGACAAAAAGTATATATAGTTTTTATACTTTATGAACGATTTATAAGGCACTTTTAAGATCATACTAAAGTCACTCCAAAGCCAAAGCAATGCCGTTATCAAAGGCTTTGTAGGTCTCTTTCAAGGACCAATGTCCCACCCCATATTCTCTTGTCTAAAATCTTCCTTTGTCTTTCGGTTCTTATGTTATAATAACTCACATTTTTGTTGTAAGCATGCATGAAGGACAACTTTATGATTTTCATCTTTGGCCACACTCCATAAACTACCAAAAGAAAAGAAAAGGCATCCCTAGCTAGCTCCTTTCATTTAGTTTAGGGTAGTTGGGGCCTTGGGAAAAATGATGGTGAACTAAATAGGTAAATTCATTTTAAATACTAAAAAAAAAAAAAAAACACTTCTTAATGAGGAGATTCTTCTAGAAAAATTTCCGTAGTTTTAATTTTGCATAAGAATTAAACATTTTGGAAGTATTTCAATAACAATTTGATATAATAAGTACAATTGTTAAATTAACTCTTATAGTATTTTAATCTAGTTTAAACTTTACTAAGTACACTTGTAAAATAAGTTAGTTTTATTTTTAATTTAGTCATTGATATTATTAAATATTGATTTTAGAATTTAGTGTAGATATATTTTTTTTTGAAGAATTTACAAAATAACCTGACAATTGACTATCATTAATGCATAACCATTTTTAACTATTCATAAAATTTTAATACTTTAAAGAATACTATGTGATAAAGTTCTCTCCTTTTAGCTTTTACTATTCAAACCTAGAAGGAAAATGTATACGTTAGATGACGATTCATGATCGGTACCGATAACCAACAAAACCTACACTACTAATTTGTGTCTCTATGTTTTATGATTATGATTATGATTATATTACTTAGTACACTTTAACCTAACCCTAATTTTAAATTACTGACTTTATACTTGCCTTTACGATTAATGTTTTTCTAATGTCAATTTGTCGCTACTCTTTTTCTCCCTTGATTAAAAAAAATAGAAAATAGAAATTTATATTTTATTTATAATATATTATATATGTTTATGGAAAAATCTTGGGGGAGGAAGGGTTAATACAGGTTATACTAAACAACTTTTATACATTTAGATTCAAAATGTTACACAAAAATTCAGTCTATTTTTAAATTTTATATTATCTTATGATTTATATTTGAAGCTAATTCAACTTGCTACAAACTAATAAGAAGAATATAAGAAGATAATAGAAAAAATAAAACTAATAAGAAGTCTGGATAAGAAATGGTGGTATATATAGGAGAGAATAATGAAATTTAATTAATTATGTAATGACCAGATAAAATCATAATATAGCAATTTTGTATAAATTACAAATGTGTAGTTATATCAGGGATGACAGTATGGGTTAATCCATTTTACATAAAAAATTTGTTACAGGATTGGTCTATGAGTATGCAAATCAGCCTGCATAAAAAAAGTTTTAAAAAACTTTACAAAAATGTTACAACAACAATGTTGTTTAAATGTTTTACTTGTTGCATTTCATGAATGTATCATTGACAATAAAATTAAAATAAATGAAGTAAACATAAGATTAAAATTCACATTAAATAAATATGTCAAGATTAACCTTTCATGAGTAGAGAAACATAAAAATTAATTATAGCTACCAAAAAACTATAGCAAAATTAATTAATGATGAATATAGGCAAGAGAATTGGATTAGAGATTCAGGCATGCAGAGAAATAATAACAAAATAAAATAAAAGAGTTTATTACTAAAAATTTTCATATGAATTTTTTCTTTTGTAAATTTGTTAAAAAAAATTACAAGAAAAGATTATTTTCTACTATTTTTTCTAAGAATTTTAATTAACAGGTCATGAGTAATTATTTCCTATAAAATTATAAAATTTGTAAATATTTCCTACAAATTTGTTATGAAAAGTGTTGTGTACAAAATATTTTACAAACAAATTGATAATAATTTCCTGCAATTTTTTCATAACAAAATTTACAAATATTTCATACAAAAAATTTCAAAACTAAATTGACAAAAAATGAGTTTCTTTTATAATGATTTTGTCTGAAATACAAATTAAAATAAGATAAAAAGAAGATTTGTAAGTTATGCAGATGACTCTATCCTATTTTACCATTGACATGTGTGAATTGCAAGTTATGTAGAGTGGATCTATAACATGTTAAAATACTTGGTTCACTTCCCATATTGTCATTCCTAAGTTATATAATATTTTACTTATTATTTTTATTTTAATATTTAGTTGTATAAACATTTTACACATACTAAAATATAATTTAATTCACAAATATAAAAAAACATATATATATATATATATATATATATATATATATATATATATATATATATATATATATATATAATTCCACTATTATCTTCACTCCTTCGTCTCTGCCTTATTTTAATTTGCTTGTATTTATACAAGAGAATACTTTTTATGCAAATGTTGGTTTTACAAGTACATATTACACTAAAAAAATTATACAAACTAAGCTGGGTTAAAACTAGATATGGCATAAACATTATGATGAACAAAGATTTATCGATAAAATATTTAACCATGGAATGTTTGTAACCTTTTATATGACAATTGTTAGATTTTTTATAATTTTTTTTTTGTTTTCTAAATTTATCCATTATAATTAATAGTTGTTTCTGTAAAGCGACTTTCAATCATGTTAATAGTATATATTGGAGAGTTTTTTTTTTTTTTTTTTTTTTTTTTTTTTTGATAGTTTTTTTTTTTTTTTAGTTTTGTTAAGAAAGAATTAGTTCAGTCCGTGAATTAGGTTAATGAAAAGGTTCACTAATATATCGAGAATTAAAGAATGTAATTCAAATTCATAAGAAAACTAATAAATAATTAAAAAAATGTAAGAAGTTAACTTTATATTACAATCATAAAACAACGAAAATTGGGAAAGAAAATAAAGTAGTAAAAGAAGTAAATATTAGAAGTAGGAGAATAACAATTAAACATAGGTTGTTTTAATGAGTGACATTGTGTTTGTAGATTACGATAAGAAGCAATTGATATTTTGAATTCTTGTTATTCGCATAGCAATATCTAAAAGCTAAAATTACGTTTCCGAGGATAAACAACTACTCCATTATAGAAAAACCTAACCACTTCTAGATTAACGTACATTCAAAGCATAAAGAAGTTCCAATTTTCAAGTCCAAACAAAAATCTTGGTCGGAGATCATTCCAAGTGAAAACAAACATCCATTTATACCTTCACCGACAAACTCTAAGCACAAGACCTACATTCATGTGTACTTTAATTACTAAAATGGTAACAAATGTGTTTAACATGTGGGAAGTGTATCCAAGATTAAGATCATAAAATATTAATACCACTTTTAATAATAATAAATAAAAAAACTTCTCTTGTGTAATGTCTAAATCAGCATCCTGGGGATGTTAATTGACGTTTGCCAAAAATCGAAAAAAAGAAAAAGAAATTGAATTAATGCATTGTCGTTACAATTTTACTATAGTTTTTAATAATAAAATTATCTTTTCATTGATTCGTTGACTACTAGCATCGATACGTTTCAGTAGATCACTTTGGTGAAATAAAAATCTCAGTCTCTGAAAATCTAAATTTGAAGAAATATTTTTTCATATAAGATGATTTAAAAAAAAATTAAAAATAATTTATTTGAAATCGTTTTTAGTCAATTTTCATAACATCATTCTCTTGAATGAGAGAGATTCCTCATTCTCAATACTGTCGGTTGAAAATTCCTCATTCTGGATTTGTCTAAATTGTTTATTGCAGTGTTTAATGATTAATTAATATGTGCCCATCTTAATACAACACTCCAAATTATAGTCCCTATCATGCTCTAAAAGATCTATAAGGTTTAGATCTAACACATCGTGTAATCTCATAAATTAAAAAAATATATATATATAAATCAACAAAGAGTAAAATTAATAGAATAAAAAAAATTTAAATCAATAAACTGCACAAATTAATAGAATAGAGAAGGTTTAGGCTTATCAATAAGCACTTCAAACCAATTACAAAAAAAAGAAAAAATACCAAACACAATAATCACATTTAAACAACAGTTAAATAATGATTAAGAATATGAAATTATTATCAAATCTTAATATAAATAGACAATTATCTTCAATTGTATACTTATTATCAATTATAACTTTTGAAATCCGTGTTAAAATGTCTTTGCAAACACGTCTCCTATCTTAAATAGATCAAATTAAGACAGGAAGACTTCCAACCACATTAAAACTAATAAGAAATAGGCGATGAGATTTTATAAAATATTCTTTGAAGCTTATAATATATTTGAAAATCTTCATTATAATCAGTTTCACGAGATAATAATAACTATAATAATAATAGTGTCAGTTCACGTGTCAATTGTAAGTTTATTTTTTTATTAGTTTTTATTTAATATAAATTATTTATGAAAAGTGTCTTCTCCCCGAAATCTAGCTCAATTTATTTACGTTTTCAGTTTTATTTATAAACGTGTGCTTATGAAAATCAACACAAAAACCCCAATAATTTAATCTCTATAGTGGAGCTCGTGAAACCAATATGAATTTTAAATTTCCTATTTGTCGGTCGTACGTACAAAGAAGATTAGTTTCTCGATTTAATATGATTTTCAACACTCTCCATTAACTTAAGATAACCTGGTTTTTTCACTTTCATGTTGTTACCAATTTATTCAAACTAATAATAACCCAATGTTTATTATCCAGTGAATTTGATGGATGTTAATAAAAATTAAAAAAAGTTCGATTAGAAAATATTTAATTATGAGGAATTTATTTTTTTAAATTACTTTCTTGTCTCCTTTTTATGGAAGTGGTTTTCTATAGCCAGTCTAAATTATATCTAAGAGTATGGAAAAACTTTAGAAACTAAGAAAACTAATATCTCAAATAAAAATAATAATAAAAAGGTTATTAGTATGAAATAAGGAAGATAAATATTTCTCTTACAATTTAATGTATTAATATGCTTTATAGTATTTAGTCCATTTAAATAATCTATTTCGATGTTAGTCTATATTAAAAAATTATTTATTTTCCGTTCACAAAATTTGCATTGTTTTTAGATCCCCTAAAATAGCATAACTCTAATCTGAGTCTATGAAAATGCTTTATAGTATTTTCTCCTAAAACTTTAAATAATTATTCTTTGTATCCAATATTTATTTTAAAATAAAAAAATTAATTAATTAATGTTATATATCACATTTTTTTATAATAAGTGTTAAATGTTAACAATATATCTCATAAACTAAATCAACACTACTTGAAACAAATTCCTAAGCTTTGGTTCATGACTAGTTAATGACTATAGCATAATACTATAAGTAACAAATTTATAATTTCAGAAAGATAAAAAAAAAAAACAATTTTTTACACGAATCGATTTTACTTTATATGAACTATACTATATTTAACCTTTTTTTTCTACATTATCATTAAAGCACGCAAGTGGGTTCCACATTTACCTGTTTTGCCTAACCTTCTTACTTTCTTTTCTTTACATTTTCTGTCACAACAGTTTCTTCAGTTTTATATTATCATTGTCATGACACAATTTCCCATCATTGGCTAAACCAGTTATTAATTACCTCAAAAAAAAAAACAATTTTTAGTGCAATTTTTTGTAAGAGTTATTATTAGTGCATGTTGAATAATATGGTGGAAGTGCCACCAACACAATGTCAGACAATAATGCACAAAAACCAGAGACATGACATAGCAGTGGGAAGAGTAAACAGATGAAAGTAATGAAAATTTGGAGTTCTGATTAACAAAGTGCCAAAAGTGTCACAGGATTACAAGGCTCTGCTTCTGCTGTGACAGGAACAATCCAAAACCAAGAGTTTAAATATAATTATACTTTTTTTTCTGAATCACATAAGTTGATAACAAGACCTAGTCAAAACCTCACTACTTAAGTTATATCTCTCATTTCTTCATTTTTTTTTTTCATCTATTTATTCTACCATTTACCTTTTTTTGCTTTTTATGGAAGCAACTGTACAAAAAGGGAATGTTACACAACACTCCTGTTTCCACCCCGAACAAACACAAACCTTAGTGGAGATTTCATCAGCAATTTAGTTTAGCTAAGTAGCTCCTACTCCAAGAAAATCAATGAATGACATGTTGTTAATCTTATCATCCATGGTTTCACTCTCTTTCTCTTCAGAAATTGAGAGATTGGACCTATTGGTGACACCTGACTCAGATACTGATACTTCTGAGTTTGCATCTGAAAAACTAGACTGGTCCACTCCCACCATTACCCTTTTTCCCACACCTTCTGACCCTTTCCAACCACCAAAATACTTGTTCAACCACACATCCTCTCTTGATTCTCCTGTAATCACATCACATAGTAATAAAAGATAAGGTAAATAGGGAACTTGTACCAATTCTGAACAGAGATCAAACAAAAGTAATCATAAATGCACAACACAACCAAACACAAAAATGGGGTCTTTACATTTGTTGTGTAATTTCCTCTTCTTTCTCCAAAATAGACAACTTTTGAAAACAATAATGAAATATATAAAGCTCGTTTCGAAGCACATTTTTTCATAAAAAAAATTATATTTCTAATCACCACTTCTGGTTCATTCAATTTCCTTATTGCCTACATACACAGCTTAATTATAAATAAAAATTAAACATATTTATGATGGAAGTCGTGTACAGGATAGCACAGGACAAAGACATTGTTTTTTTTTTTTTTCAAATAATCTTTTTAAATTTTTATTACACAACTGATTTTTATTGTTGTTTTTCACTGTTTTTGATAATTTTTATAAGAATGAGGCTTTCCGTTTACATGTGATTGTATCACATGCTATTGTTGTACAAGGAGTTTCTTCAAAGTAATGGTTTTGAAATCACAAATAAACTCAATAAAACAATGAAATATTTAAATTATGGTGTACCTGGTTGGTGTAAGAGTCCAAAAGGAGTGAATAACTTGGCTGAGGAGGGAGTTAGGGAGAGGTTGGTGCAAGTTGAAGCAGATTCATCAATGGTGTTTGAGATGGTTGAGTCATCACTAGTTGCATTGTTAGACAGTGTCAGATTCAAACCCTTTGGAAGAGGTTCATTGATAAGAGGTTTTCTCCTTCTATACACGCCACTAGACTGCTCCCTCTGCCTCCTAGACATCATCACGTGCCAATGGTTCTTCACTGCATTATCTGTTCTTCCAGGAAATAGTCTTGCAATCATTGCCCATTTGCTTCCATACATTTTATGAGCACTCAAAAGCCTTTCTTCTTCCTCCTCGCAAAAACTCTTTTTGTTGATCTTAGGATCTAACTGGTTAAACCATCTCAATCTACAACTTTTTCCTGCAATCGGAAATCCATGCAAGTTTCATCAGATTCCTTCCATAATCCATTCAAAGTCACAGACCTCAGAAACATGGCTAAAAATACAAACTTTGAAACGAATTAAGAGTAAATTTTAGGTAATAGTATCACCTGATCTTCCTTCTAAATGTTCAGCTATCAAGTTCCAGTTTTGGGGACCATATTGGGTCACCAGCTCCTTCAGTTTGTCATCTTCCGCTGGCCTCCAGTGACCTCTTGCACAAAGCTTGGTGAACCCGTTTTTTCCTGAAATGGAGCCGTTAGCTTCTTCTTCTTCCCCATGTTTCAAAGACAGGTTCTTGTTTGCAACCCCTTCATCACTGGTTCTCTTTTTCCCCCTACTCTGATGCTGAACCATTGAAGGGCTCAACATCTGAAGACCCATCTCAAGGTTTGGACCCAAAAACCCCTTGCTGTGACCCAAGGATGGAGCTTGTGAACCCACGTGAAAAGAAGGGATGAAACTCATGACTCCGTTGAAACCTTCACCAACAACATTATTGAAGTACCATGAAGAAGAATCCATGGAGACAAAAACCGAGAAAAGAAAACAAAAGCAAAAGACAAACAAAAGGGTTCACCAAACGGGTTTCTCTCTCCCCTAAGAACTATCGCAATGCCAGAATCATCGAGAATATATGGAAGGAAAACCGTTACTAGCACAATATTGTTCCATATCCTTGACTGAGGTGAGACTAAGTCCCATAAAAAGAGAGGGACATGGAGAGAGAACAGAGAGTGGGGTTGGGTTACAAGAATGAGAAGAAAACACTAAAACAACATCGTTTTTAAAGAGGAGAATTTTTGAAACATATGAGAGAGAAGGAAGCAACAAGAAAAGGTTGAGAATGTGTGAGCCCACGCGATTCTGCTGAATATATTTTCACGTTTCTCTCTCTACATTTTGTGAAGAAAGAGAGGAAGTGAAATGAGATCAGGGTTCTTATTTTGAGACTGATCTCACAGTGAGAAAGCAACAACTAAATAGTGTGGTGAGTGAGTGAGTTATAGTGTGTGGGGGTTTTCAATTTCTCTCTCTAGAAAAGTCCATGATGTGTGCAGTGCATGCAGTTCGAGAACCGCTCGTGTGGCTTGTCAATAAACTAAGGAAAACGCAATGTTTAATGTTTTGTTTTGGGTGATGTTGTTTCCTTCCTCTGCACTCTCTGCACACACTCTTGGACTTTGGGCTAAAAAGATAAACCCCACACTCTCTTTGTCTCTTTGTGAAACCCTTTTGCTTTTCTTTTTTCTTTTTTTCAAAAGAACAGAAATTTCAGACAGCAACAAAGTTAAAATCATCAATCTCCCCAGTTAATTGTTTCAGTATTTTTTGACTAATTAATTGCCTAGGCTGCTATGTCCCTTCAAATTACAATCGCTATCATGGTAGTTACCCATTATCTTTAGAAACTATTTGCGATTTTGGTTATGGCAAAATCTGATTCAATCGATGATTACGTTATTGCAGTTTTGTTTCTCAACACATGCGGTTGAAAATCACCAGAAAATCATAATAATTTAATCCGTATAGTGGAGCCCGTGAAGCCAATATGAATTGTGGGTTCAAACTTCAAACCAAGCTTTTTTGTCGGTCATACAAAACATGGCTTGGTTTATTAAATTCAATATGGTTTTCACTACTTCTTCCTCTTTCAACACTTTTCCTGAACTTAATATATTGCTACATTCATGAACCATGTATCCTTTTACTTTGTTTTCCATCTTTTGAAACTCTACTTTATCAACACTTCCCCAGTTGCATGTATCAGTATATATATACCTTACAAAACTTGCAGCCTCTGTTACATTTTAAACCTATTCTAACTATATAGAAAGAATATATATATATATATATATATATATATATATATATATATATATATATATATATATATATATGTGTGTGTATATATATAGGTATGAGCATGCATTATTAATTTAACAGTTAATGCTATAACGACATTAGAACTAGTATGTTGGGAGGAACCATGCATGAATCACAGAAGTAGTGAAGCTTATTATTTATTATCACCACAAGAAATGGTGTTATAATGGTAATGGTTAAATTTGATAACCTTCAAAGCTAGAAATCTATGATGCATATACAATAATATGTATAATACGTTTATTTTTAAATAATAGGATATCATACGTGATAGATATATGATATATGAATATTGAAAAGTGTACAATAATTCTTACAAACATAATAAATATATGATCGTTAATGTGTGAATCCAAATTTTCTAATTAGAGACAAATTATTTTGGTAGTCAAAATCTGATAGCTAATGTTAATGACCAATTTAAAAATCAATTCATAATTGAAACTATTTTAATTATTAATTTAGAGACTAATTATAATTTTTTAGAACTATTTTAATTGTCAATTTAATCACTATATAATGACTAATTATTTTTTGTCACTAAAATTAATCTCTTTTCAAAAAATTTATTATAATATACTATGACTTATAAATTAGATATTTCATGTTAAATATTGTTAAAATATTTAGGTAACCCAAATCAAAATATCGGTATTAAAGGGTCACCATGACTCTTAATAGCAAGTGATTATTACCTTACTTTGTGAACGACATTTTAATAGTATAATAATTATAATATGTGTCAATCCCTATTTTTGTGCCTTAAGAGTGACCAAAAGTAAAGATTAGATGCCAAGATGTGATTTATATTTAATACGTGTGTAAAGTTTTGGTAGGGTTGGAAACTTTTCACCGAGAAGGCCAGGCAATAATATTTCTCTATCAAACACTCACATGTGAAGCAATAAGTATACGATGCAAGTAAAACTGAACTCTTTAATATGATAATGAGTTGTAAAGAAAAACACTACTCATATTTGAAATTGAATCTTTTTAATTCCTTTTTATTTACCACTGTCTCGGTTACTTTTCAACAAACACAAGGTAGTGTAGTAGGTAAGAAGCCTACAATTTCATGTAGAATCTTGTGATCTCAGCTTCTCCTATAATATCTAACTTGTTGTTTGGAATTTGATGAATGAGTTTTGGAAAACTGTCAATAGTTTTATGATGTTGTCAAACACCTAGTTTTTCTTGGTAAATCGAATACACTTATGAAACAAAAATAAACACAAGCGTCACTTGATAAAAAGAAGTGGAGGGTCTTCGTTGGTCACAACTCACTAGACATTGGTCTTTATAGATGTTTGTGATACCTTTTTGAGATTAGTTAAAGTTGTTCTCCAATATTAAGAAAAAGGAGCATAAAACGCAGCCTTTATTGACAACATAAGGAAATTTGGTGCCACCCCCCATTCCTCCTATCATCATATCACATCATCTAGTTATACAATTTTTGTGAATCTACATGTTATTAATCAGAAGATGATTGAAATTTTAAGTGTGTGAAAAAAAATCAATTTTTTATTTACGTGTATGGTGAAAGTTTAACTCATGTAAAACATATTTAGGTGTTTAATAAAATTAGCGTACCCCACATTAGCAGATGTAAAACCTATTAATTTAAACATCACATAATTGATAAAAACTATATAAGTGTAACATCCCGTTTTTATAGTTTTTATACTATTAAACAAAATATTTAAATTTTAATAATTCAGAAACAGATGATGACGTAGGCCAGTAAAATGTATAATACAGTCATCCTCAAAATAACCATAAAGATACCTTGAATCAATACATACAGCCCATACATTACTAAAGGGATTACAAAACACCCGGCCAGTTAAGCCTAACAAAAAGTTACAACTACTAAAGGAACGTCTAATATACTCATCTCCTGTCCCGGAGGAGTGTATCCTCACCTGCACCTATATCTGCTCACGCCATTCGATCAGGACGATCATTGCATAAATAGAAGACACAAGAAACACACAACATACAAGGAGGGTAAGCTAACTTGAATCAAGAACAAATCATACAATTGTTATATTTAGGCCGAAAACAGAATCTATCACACAAAGGATCAAAATCATTTAATCAATCTCAACCATAACACCACACACCATTCTAGACTCGATATCCGGATTATGTAAGTGGCATTGGAGCTCTCGGTGGCTTGCACTCGAGATGGTTTCCAAACTCTGCAGAGTTTTAGGCACAAGGGGTATTCACCCAACCACTCTCAAGGTAAATCCCATCACCTCTATGACGGGTCGAATTCATAGACCAAGACCTCCTGCTACTCCTCCCGACGTAACCCATTATACTCTACTTGAGTCTTAATGGTTACTAGGAGCGTCAGGATGCCACCAATACGAGTCCTCATGCCCTTACATTTACTAAAACCATCTTCCTTAGAATTTCCCTTGAAATTCCAATTCCACACCTTCTCAATTAACTAAATTTCCACAAATTATAATCAAATAGACTATTATTCATAAAGTTCACATGCATAATAGTCAATTGTCAATATCGATTCACTAGCACAACTTCATTTCATCAAAAACATAAGAAACATCCAACTCTGTAGTGAAACTCACCCAAGCTAGAGGATCTTGCCTGGGCTAGAGAGTAATCTCGCTTAGGCGAGTTGCTCTCGCCTGGGCGAGACTCCAAACAGAGAGCAACCCCAAAATCTGAGCGAACTCTCGCTCAGGCTAGGCTGTTTCGCCTAGACGAGATTTGACTCTCGCTCAAGCGACATCAGCTTGCCTAGGCGAGACCTCGCGCAGCATCAGGGGTGGTTTTCTGGCATTTTCGCTCAGGCGGAAACTACTCGCCTAGGCGAGATCATCAGAATTTCGAGTTGTCTCAACATGCAAGCCACACAGTTCATGCCCAATATGAATTCTACCACATACAATTGTTCACACTCATCAATCAATATCCAATTCATGCAATTCTAACCTATATCAATGATCTGTTCGCAAAAATAGGATGATAGGTTAGCTTCCCTTACCTTAATTGATCACCAAACCACTATTATGGCTTCTCATAGTGAGGCACTCCAATTTACAACCTAAGAGACTGAAATGAAGGTTCATACAGTAAGGATAGGGCCCTAATTTCTGTCTGGCTCGAAAATAACTTCCAGAATTCAAAATTGATGAGACGTGAGAAGAAATTTCTACTTAGTTTGAGAGGATTGAGGTTTAGCTAGGAGGGAGGTATCAACTGGCCCTTCTGATTTGTTTGCTGAAAATCAAGAAGAAGGATGGGTCAGCATGAATGTTGAACTCTGGTTGAGAGAAAGAGAGGGACCAGTGCAGAGTGAAGGAGAGTTGGGTCTGTGGGGTGTTTTTCAGTGAGTGTGAAGTGGTAGAGAAGAGAGAAATAAAATGGGGTTTCACAATAAGCATATAATATGTATAGCAGATCACAGAAAATTTTTTGAAATATAAAACTCCATAAGGAGGAGAAAATTTGTGTATATTCAGCTTTCAACACAATTGTTTATCACTCTCACCTACAGCATTATTTGCTCACATAAATACGATCATAACAAATGGAACAACCACCACCAAATAAATAATAGGATAAGTTAGTGTATTTGTAATAGACCATACAAAATATAAATCATTTCATAACAAATGTAATTCTCTCATCATAACCGATCAATCACATATAACAAGAATTTATAATATAACACATGACCTCACTAGTACCATAATACAACATCAGTTCAACTCGCTCAGTCTACAAGACTCTTATACCTTAAACATTTTATTTTACTTTTGGAAGACATGTGTATTGAGTAGACTCATAAATTTTGCATATGCCATACTATCTTCTGCTCCCACATAGAAATGACAAGGTAATATCCTTATACCTAAATAATTCAATCTTGTTTCATATCACAACACCAGATTGTAGAAACCTCAATCGACTCTCACAACTAGATATCTTTCTCTATGTAAGTTCGATACTAGTAGAGTCAGGATAATATAATCTAATCACTAATCAATACATCCTAAACTTATTCAATATAGTATTTCCTCCCTAGAAATCACTACACCCTACACATCCACACAATCATACATTACATATCTCTTCTCAAACAAATTGATCAAATCTACATTCAGAAATAATTATTAAAAGTTAAATTTTCATACATTTAAATGAATAACTTCGTTCAACGCCCTCATTCCCTTGCCTAGCAAGTTGCCATTGGACAGTAGTTCGCTTAGCGGCAACTTGGCTTGCCGAATGAAAGCACAAAATTAGAGCTCTCTAGATTTAAATTAAATTTTTTCACTTAACGATGATTGTGGCTCACCCAGAAGACTAGTACTCAAAGCAAATTTCACAAAATTTGCTCAACAAAACTCGAACCCACATAGTGATCAAGGTTACTTGAGCTCACTAGATTTTTATAAAAATATTCTTCCTACGAGTGTCTTGCTCACCCAACGAATAAGGTCACTACAAGTGTCTTGATGAGATGGAATACTCTAATACTGAAGAGGTTGATGAGCAAGTTCAAAAAATAAGAAAACCTCATGGAGATAGGTCAAAGAAAGTTAATACTAAATCATTCAAAGCAAGGATTTCTAAAAAATACTAATGAGTTTTAAAGATCCTTTATGAAATGTGAGAGGTGATACATTTTTTAATATGATGAGAGATTTGTGTTTTTTTGGTATATGGATTTCAAAGTATAGAATGATTTTCATGAAGGAAATCATGGGTTTACTCTTACTCATCTATGTTTTTACTTAGGCTTTTCATAATAGATATTTTGTCTATATGGACAATGTAATTTTATCATGGATTTGGTATGGTCCTCCATGTTTTTTTTTTCCTTAATAAAATTTTCATGTAATTACAATAATGAATAGCTTGAACTTATTTAGAAACTATTTCCTATATTCTCACAACAATTTCTACACCGGAAAACTAATTATAAATTATAAATAAATTGGTAGTCGAAAGTTCTTAAACTATAATTGTTTGCTAAAAATATTTGTTAAAATAGTTAATAAATATAAAATAAAAAAATAGATAAATTAATTTCAGACCTTTTGTAGTTTTTATTTAAAAAAAATCCTTTTAATTATGATTCTATTTTTCATTATTATATCTTTATATATTATGTATTCTACTGTTCATTTTAGACTATTTCTAAAAAATATTGAAATAAATTTAAATCTTCCACTCCTAATTTTTCATTACGTTGTTGTTGTCAAAAATTTTAATCTTTCACTCCTAATTTGTAATTCAATACGGCATTTTATTTGATTATTTTATTGTAAATATAATGTTATTTTATTCTATTTTTTGATATTTGCTTTTGTGGAATGAGATTTCAAATTACATTTCGTTGAACACACATTAAAAGAAGAGTAAAGTAAACATAGGTTCTTTCCTAGATATTATGTATCAAGAAGAAAGAAATGTATGCACTTAGCCTAAAAGTAGACTTAACATTGAGAAAAAAAAATATGTTTTTACTCTCTGAAGTATTATACAAAATTACAAATAGTCTTTGGTCAAAACTTTAATATTGTTTGGTCTTTATATTTTTAGAAGCATTGATTTTAGTTTCTCATTTTTCAATGTCGTAATGATGTTATCTCAACATATTTAAGGTCAAAACATTGTTATCATCTATGGGGATGAAAACTCCCCTAGTCCTTGATTTGGGGGTTTCATACACCTAATAGTTTCACATCACTTAGGAGTCGAGGCCAATGACAGTTTAAATGTCCCTTCCTCCTTCAATCCTTGCTTAAAGGAAATGCTAAGATGGAGATTATGAGGTGAAAATTATGTTCGTTTGAGTTGTTTGAGTTGATTGGAGGGCAAGCGAAAGCGATGATTTACGAGATGGAATATTTTTTCAATCTCGCGTATTGGGAGCTAATTTGGGGGGAATATTTGAGAAAATACCATTTTACCCTCTGAAATGATGTCATGCTTTATTCAGGTGCATGTAACAATGTAGCATTCTGTGGTGGTACGTTGTTCAATGGCGAGACTATGTGAGATTCCCAGCAGAAAGTGGTCGTCCATGAGGTGTGGAACGAAGAAGAAAATAAAGAAGGAAACAAAGTACTGGATCTGATCCAGTCAGGTGTGGAACCAATCCAATTAATAAGGAATTCGAACCATGCATATTGGAACTGATCTAGGAGAGGTTTGTGGAGAGGGATCAGATCCATGGACGTTGGAACCGATCTAGCCATCACGTGAGGAGAAGGGATCCGATCCCATACGAGGTTGGAATGAATCTGGACCTCACAAATCAAACAAAAATATCATCAAACAAATCAATCAAACCTCGCGAATCAACACACTATAAATAAAGTTAAATTACAATATTACATTTCACATTGATTTTTTTTTTATCTTTTTGTTTATTATAGTTCATCATCTACTATTAGATTGAATTGATTTTGTATATCATAGTTGATGGGTCTTTCAAGAGAAGAATTAACCGGAGAAACATAACACTAATGAGACATAAGTTCAAACCACATAAGGGATTGATATGACTTCCAACCTAAAATCTCAAGGAAATGGATTTATAGGACTTCATCCTTATATATTGTTCAACTTTCTCATTTATCCAATGTGGTACATAGACTCACACTTGGATTCCTAACAATCTTTCTCCCAAGGGTGAGTGTCTTCCACATTGGTACACTTCACCTCGAGCAAAAGCATTCTCAACCACGAGTGCCCTTTTTTGTATCGTTATTCATTTTAACGGGAAACACTTAACTAAAACGCTTATTTTTAAGACTTTCAATATAGAGATCAAACAATAATCATATGAGTCGATGACCAAGACTAATCATCGACTTTAATATCATTGATGGGTCTTTCGAGAAGAGAATTCATCGGAGAACCATAACACAATGAAATATGAACTCAAATCACATAAGAGATTGTTATCACTTCCGATCTAAAACAATGAGAGCATTAATGATATTCTTTATATATAAAACATTAAGTGTAAGCAAAAAATAAAATTGAGAAACTAATTGGAAACTTTGTGAAATATAGTCTTAAAAAATTCTTCAAATATATCTAATTTTACAAACCAAAGAACATGTTTATATTTTACCAATGACCCCATGAGTAATGGCAGACCTTTCCGATAACACGGGGATCCACGACTCCCTTGCTTTTTTTTCCATTTAATTTTTCATATATATTTAAATTGTTTATTTATATATTATTATATTAATTTCTAAGTTTTTAAGTTTTTTCTTAAAATCTCATACATACTTTCTCCTTTTTTTCTCCTTTTTTTCATTTCTCTATTTTGTATCTCCGTCTCTTCCTTTTTATCTCAATTTTTACCTTCAATATCACTTCTTTTTCAAAATAAAATTGCAAAACACAGTAAAATTGATGAGTTAAAGAACATTTTAGATCAATTAATTTATTCTTTTGAATTGGTTTATTTTGTACCTTTTTTCTGAAGCATATGTTTTCCTCTTAAATGTGATAAATTTGTCTACTATGTATCGCTAAGTGATGACAAATTCATATTTTTTTTAAATAGATGAGAGGTGATAAATTTATATTAGAAAATTTATGATAAAAGATAAAATAATTAATTTTTTTTAGAAAGAAGACTTGTGATGCATGTACATCAATTAAACTTAAAAATTTTCATGAAAATTCAATAATTAAAGATTAAAAAAAACAATTATCTAAACTCTCATAATTATATATAATGAATTTCTCTAATTTAACACCTTTAAATTTTTCCAAATTTTGCCGCTGTCCATAAGGTAAAAACACTTATTTAAGTTTCATTTCATTATATTTTAATAATTAGCCTTTACATCTTCTTTAACAATATACATTCTATAAAATTCATTTTTTTAAAATAAAATAAAAAATAAAAAAAATGAGACTTTAATCGTGAAAGAAAATCTTTCCATTTTGAGACGGTAAGGGCTACATAATTCGTTTTAACCGATGAAGTGTGTCAAACCGTGGGTCCCACTTCAAATTGTGCACGTGAAAGATTATTGGTGAAAATCATTGTCATTCCCTACCGAAGTAGCCTCGTGTGTTCCTATACAACATCAATATCTCGCTTTTTGTCTCTCCATTTCTTTCAACATAACATCTTACCAATAACCAAAATTCACAATAACATTAACACACTATTCTTCTTTTTCTTACGTTTACTTATTTCCTCCTTCATTTAGATCCTTTCATCTTTTTCCACTACCATATGCAAAGCACCACTTTTATAGTCACAACAAAATAATTGCTGCTATTAAAAATTAATTATATAAACTTTGTTATTACGGCCAATAAAGTTAATATAAACAATATCACTCTAGACTTTTTAATATTATAACACTTTCGTCTTATACGTTTCTTCCATTTTTTTTCTCACTCTTCAAATGACTCACTACAGAAACAACCACACATCTGTTACAATGACACTATTGTTCAGAGTAGGTAGAACTTCTTCCTAAACTAGTAATGAAAAGGGGAACCTTTTAACTCTAATTTTAATTAATTTTTCAGTAAAATTTTACCATATTTCTTGTATATAATATATGAGAGGATACTGAGAATCCCAGTATAAGACTGTTTTTTTAGGAAGATTAATTTGGAAGAGAATATGAAAATGAATTTGTGAATTTGAATGGATGAATACATGTGTTTATTGGAGATGATTTAAAGAATAAAATGAATGGATTTCGGGATGAATTTTGTGAGATGAATTTTGTGAAAGTTATCGAGTGATTTGAATGATGTGATAGATTAAAAAAAGTATTTTAATAGATAGAATTTAAAGATTATCAAAATATCTTTGATGGTAAAAACAAAATGAAATGATTATTGGATGAGTTAAAAATATTAAAATTTAATAATTTCAATTTAATAAATTGTAAAAAAATATAATAAAATTAGAAAATTAACAATTACAATTTTGTATGAATGAGAAAAAAATTTTAAGAGTGAAATTAAAATTTACTTATTTTGTGGTTTTGATGTTCAAAATATATTCACATACACTATTTATATATTGCTCTTCTAAATGAGTGAAAAAGTTATTGACAAATTGTATTAAAAATTTAAATTGTTCATCTTCATTATTTCACACACACAAAACACAACTAGGGCACATACTATTTCACACACACACACAACACAACCAGTGCACATACTATTTACATAACAGGTGTACACACACAATTTTACACACACACATACACAATACCAATTGTGTAACTGGTGTACACACTATTTCACACATACACAACAACGGTTACCTAACCGATGGACACATACACATCACAATTATTTCATACACACATGATAGGGATAAAAGTGTAAAATGACATCCCATACCTTCAAATATTCGCATCCTATCCATAATTTGAGAATTTATGAATATTATTTTTTTTACTTTCATATCATCACAAATCAACTCATACAAACACTTTTTTTTTCATCACCTGGCTTCATAAATTCGTTTGAACAGTTAAATCGCATGAAGGGTAAGTTTTAATTTTTTTATCAAGTAAAACAAGAAAATTAAACAACATAAAATGAAAAAAAAAATTATAAATACATTACTAAAATTTTAGGTCAAGAGTGACATAAATCTTTTATTAAATTAGACTCGTTGATATTGTTTCTTTGTTCAATCTCTTCACTGATAAAAAAAATATTTATTTTGCCATCTTTTAATAGTAGATTGTTCCATGAAACACATTGATCAAATGTACACTTTCTGATATATATAATTATCTTTTAGAAAGATACACATTCAGATACCACCATGTTGTTATTGTACCTATTCATCTGTTTAACTACTTAAAGAATTGGTTTTATCACTTTAATTGTATCATTTTGATGATGTTGAACAAATTACCTTGCTTAATTGTCAATCATCTTATTAACACAGTGTCATGGCTAATTGTCAACCCACAGTGCATGTTTAATGCCTTTTCTTTTCTTCCTTTTCCCTTTCATAGGGAAGCATAATAATAACATAACTAACTATTCATTGTGTAATTGTCAACCACCTTCCTGTTTGCATACCAATAATTGCTGCTCTACTGTACACTAAATAATTTTACCCTAAAGTTTCATATCTAGCTAATTCTATAATTCCAATAATTAAAAAAAAAATCTTTGTTTTTTAAATGTTTATAAAACAATTTTTTTTATTTTTTATTTTTTAGCACATCGCAGGAATTTAATTAATGAGGTGCGGAATTTAAACACTTAAATGATAAGATTCAAGAAATGTGCACAAGTGGTATATCCAATGATTTAAAAAACAAAACTGATAGTGTTGTACACTGTTTTATAATGTGATGTATAAGCATTAATTTATTCTAATATCTTTTTATCTTTTTACTTATGTATGATGACCCCGCTGTCATTATTGACTTTTGATTTTTACACAAATTAATCAACAAAAAGAGAGGTAACAGAGCACAATAAACCCAAAAAGGAACATCAATTTAGACTTGGTGATCCCTATAAATTGCATTTGCCTGTGCATTGGAGTGAACATCTTAATCTTAATCATATTAATTTGCCATTTATAACGCTAATTAGTCTTCAGCCACCCCCACCAAAAAAGAAAAAGAAGAACATAACAAGAAAGGGTGGGTAAAATTACAAGCTATTATATCCTAGTTGACATCACTTGGACCTCAATGTTGGGGTGAAATTTCAAGCTTCATCATGTGGCTTGACAAAGAGGAACAACAATTGAAGTTACTTTGGCTAAGGTATCTTTGTCTACAAGCAAAACAAAGATCTTTCACTGCTTCAGATGCTATTGTTCTGACACTGCTTCCACCATGTTTCTGAAATCAACACATTGTTCACACAGCATCACATATGTGCTGCATATTCATTAATTTTCGATGATGCATAGAGTGTAGAAGTGTTAGATCAAACGCTTAATCCTAGGTAAAAATATATAATTATTAGTCAGAGTGCAGACTCTTTTTTTTTTTAAGAGTGTAACAGTTCAAGTATCACGATTTTATTATGATCTGATCTAGGTCTTTATCACAGGATATTCATATCACCAAGAACAATTTTTTCATTAGCAATTGTCCTACTAAATATCACAATCTTAAATTATGACTTACCCACCTCACTTTTGTCACAAAATAATAGTACAACCGGCAGAAAAAAAGGATAAATTAGTTCTTTTCTTTATATGTAATTTTTTCCAAGAATCATGTCATAAACCATTCCAGTATCTGCATGAGTATCCTTAAAGTGCTCCATTTATGATGATTCTTAATTTCTGCCGTATAAGGTTAGATAATACAGATGCATGCGTGTACAAGTTGCAAAATAATCAAAAGGGTACTATAAAAAATAGAGCGAACCCTCAAAATGTGTTCCTCTTTTGTCATTGTTTTTGTCCGTAATGATAAATTCAAATCAAAAGGTGAATTATTATTTTATGAAAAATATGTTTAAAAATATGGCGACCATTTTGTTTTTCTGATTTAGTCATTAAAATTCAATTGGTTCATTCTTTTTGATACAGTATACATTTAGTCTAAACAAATTATCAATATAATCATGTTTACACAAATTATTTAATGGCAGCTTAATAATATGCATAATGACACATTTTTGTGGTATATATATATATATATATATATATATATATATATATATATATATATATATATATATATATTACTTACAATTTTTTATGCATTATTTTTCACAGATATTTTCATAGGCAAAATAGTATCTTTCGCACATTATTTTTCATGGAAAAAAAACATTTTCTATTCATTATTTTTTCCGGAGTTTTTTAATGGGTAAAAGGTTTAGTTTCAAAAAATATGTCATCATGATAAACAATGAATTTTCCATATGAATACAATTGTAGGAAACCTAAATACTAATTAATAATCTGAGTAGATTTATTTATGGAAACTCATCAAAGGAATGAGTCCGTATGAGATAAGGCTAGATCTTGTTTCTTTATCTTGTAAGATTGTAATTTTAGGGTTTGTAATTTTGCCCCATAGCATAGAATAAATTTTGATCTTGTATTTTGGTCACTTAGTATAGGAAAGTTTATGTATTAATCAGTTATGTTATATTTTAATTGACTAATACAGAACTTCTTCAGTGGAGTGGATGTTTAGGCTTTGAGAGTAGGTTTGGATCATAATAAGCAAACTGGAATTTTATTTGGCTAGCTTGGGCCTCTAGGAACCCTAGAATGTGTTCTTGAAGAGCTTTAGTTTGCATTTTGCATAGATGGCAATGTGGAAAGCATGTGAGTGAGCCAACTAACAAATCACACTTGAAGAATAACTCCTAAGTCTATATACAGGAGTGCTCAACCTTTGTAAAGATAACTTGGAATGAGTATAGAGAAACTTTAGCCAAATTGCAGCTATCACCAATGAAGAGAAGGTAGTTGCAATTTGGCACTAGTTGTTTTGGATAATCTACTTCAGTTTATGAACTGAAGCATATCAAAGTAAGGTAAAAAACTTGTGAGCTTTTGTCTTCAATTATTAACTGAAGCGACTTCAATGTTAGGTTTAGGTTCTCAAAGAAACTGAAGCATGAAACCATAATTAAATAACATAAATAAAATAAAAAGGGGGTGGGACTATAAGCTCACAAAAATTTCAAAATTGTCATTGCATTTTTATATGTTTCATTTGCTTTAAAATCAAAGCATATTACCCGAGTTAAAAATTCAAAATTGCATTAGCATCTTTCCTTTTTTGGGGGGATCACTAGGATAGTCTTTCTTCTAGACTCCTTTCGTAGACCTTTTCCTTGAGTTTTGACCGAACCTCTCTCAAGGAACACATTCCAATCCACTCTTCAAACACATACCAACATCCTTTTACATTGCTTCTGCTTCCAACAATCTCAAACATCATTGTTTTACTTTTTAGCATGGAAAAACTTCAAGTCTATGAAGCTGGTTTCCATCTTGATTGATGCAACATTTTGAGTTTCAGCCTATATTATATTATTATTTGATATAATAAAATCACTTAACACGTGTTAGGGTAAGAAAAATTAGCTAAATGATTCTTAGTGTTTGGTGATATGACTTAAATAACTATACAAATAAAGATAAATATTATATAATTAGTTCGAGCAACAAAAATAAAAATAACTTAAGACATACTTATATCTTGAGAAAATTTGTCTATTGATGACAATATACTCACAAAGAGTTTCTTGACAAAATAAAATCAAGATTGGTGAATTTTGATAAACTCAAGAGAAATCAAGTCAAAATATTCAACAAAGAAGTTACTAAAAGATGAATCCAATGACAATTACACAATTCCTTTGTCATGGCGCACCAAGTTAGTTATGTAATTTCTCACACTAGTGTAAAATAAACCTTTCACGTCACACAATTTATGTCGGATTCCGAGAAAAATGACAAAAAAAATGTGTGATGGTATCTTTGTAAATAATTGGAACATTTTTATGTCAAATTGTTGAGAGTTTGACGTAAAACTTGATATCTACATCAAACTTACGTATAATCTGACAAAAATATTGAGTTTTACATCAAAACTTAGTAGTTAACATTAAACTGTTTAAATTAAGGCTCTCTACTTCTTCTTTCTTACAATTTTTGCCCCCTTCTCTTCTCTTTACTTTCTTTTGGGTATCAAAGACGATGATGGTGGTACTACATGAGTGTTTGTGGACATTTAGGAGTCAATTCTTGTGGTTTGAATCGACAGTTGTGACTATTTTGTGGTGGTGGACGCTTTTCTTCGAGTGCATTGAAGTTTTGAGGGTCCAAAAGTGTCATTGAAATAGATAGTTATATCTTTATTATACTATTAAAATGAATTGTAGTTATTTTAGCAAATCTCAATCATGACGATGCATGAATGTCTTTATTGATTTTTGTTTTTCTAATTTGTTTTCATTTTGTTTTCATATCCTAAAATTTTGTTGTACCCATTTTGTTGTATTTTGGTGCTTTTATTATTTACGTGACTGTGATTATCATATCACTATGGTTTATTATATGTAAATTAACAATGATATTTTTCTGTATTTGAGGTTTTAGTTTAAGTCAAAATCGATTAAATTAAAATAATACAAAAATCTACTTCACCCACGTCCATGATAAGAGTTACTTAACATAAAAAGCATAAATATCGGACATAAAAAGTATATTTTATAATAGTGTTAGGCACGAAATGTATTCCACATAGATTATAAATTTTAAAAACTTAATGAGTATTACTATGTAAGCAATGATACATTTGTAAACTTATTTACAAAAGAATGCGTATACTCATTGACTATGCTCACAACAAGATAATCTCCCACTTTTGAAAAAATTTCAATATAGATAAAAAAAAAAAACTTTTCAAATGGAACATAATTATTTTGCTTCAAACAAATGAGAATATACATTTGGCTCATAATGAATCATGGATCAATTCACATAGTTCCTAAATTTCCATCATCCATAACTTGATACATCAAAATAAATTATAATCGACAATCTAAAATGTAAGCTACCACCTATCATACAACCAATAATAGTTTTAAAACCATCACAGATATTTAATTGATACAATTTACTTTGTTAATAAAACTAACTAACCGAAGGTCTTTGCTGCAGTAATATAAAAATAAAAAAAAAAAGTAGTAAAATTAATAGAAAAGTAAAATTCGCCACTGAACCTATATTATTTCTTAAGAGTTTAAAAAATAAGGGGTCTTTATGTTTCTTTCAGATTTCACTAAGCTATTAATTAATGTATGTTTCAATGACTTGTGTTATAACATTGAGAAAATCGTTGTTGGTGACATTGAAATTATGTTTATCTATGCTTTCTTTTTATTATATATATTTCAGTTAATTAGAGATTAATTACATAGATCTTTTAGTTATATATATTGTGTTATAATATTGCATTTACATAGATCTTTTAGTTAATTACAGATTAATTACACATACATTTTTGTTTAAAATTCCCTTTTTCTGCTCTATCTTAACCGATATAAAAGCCTTTTTCTTCCTCCACCCCATAATTTCTAACTGCACCCCCCACAAAATCTCAGATGACTATTACCACATTAAATGAGGTACGTAAATAAAATTATTTTATTTATCTTATTTACGCACATCTTCCGGTAAATCCTTCACCTGCGTGTGCTTTGATATCTTCCCTGTACGGGATAATCAAACAAAGTAAAGATCCAGATTACACCAATCAATCCACGGAGGGAATTTCTTCTTGCACCACCCATGTTTTCTACCTGTATTCATATTTTTTAAAATTTCAATTATATCCCTGAAATTAATAGAAAAGAATAGTGTATGATTTATTTTTGTCTTAATTATAGTTTTGAATTATACAGTTATAGAATTTTCGGATTATAATGCAAATTTAAATTTCAAACATATTTTATTTTTATTTTTTTCATAATTTTAGGAGAACCATTTGCCCCTGTCTTTATTTCATCCTCAATTTCCAAAACTATCCTCTTCTCTCAATGAAAGTGTGATTAATTAATTCCCCTTGCAACAACGCTCCAACGTTGAGGGGAAGAAATTTTTGGGGATTTCTTCTTGCACCTCCAAGATTAAACATATTTCAAAAATCAAAATTACCTTTCACCATTTCACCGAGTGATGCACATCTCACTTCCAAAATTGTGTTTGGATGTCAACTTTCGATACAGGACATCACCGGATGTCGACGAAGGTTGTGAACTTCCAAAAAATATATATATATATTAATTTTGTTTTCATATAAATTATTAAGAAAAATAAATAAAATTTAAAAAATTAGAAAAAAACAATATATGAATATGTATTTGTTTTATATTTTTAATTTCATACAATATATTAAAAAATTACAAAATAAATAAAATTAAAAAAATTAACGTTAAAAAGTTAAGAAAAACAAAGAAAAGAATTAGAAAGAAAATATATATATATATATATATATATATATATATATATATTTTTTTTTTTTTTGGTTTTTTTTATTTAATGTTAATTTTGTAACATCCCATTTTAGTATCTTAAAACTAATAAAATAAACGTGTTATTATAATATTCATAATAGAGAATTTGGTGTATAAAACATATTAATACAATCTTACAAAAAATATGATTATACAAATTAGAGTTGTCAAAATGGGTCATCCGGTCCAACCCGACCGACCTACCACGGGTTGGCCACTTGGTGGGCCAACCTAACCCGGCTCACTTATAAGCGAGTCAAAAAAATTTGAACCCGATCAGGCCCACCATGAGTTGGTGGGTTAAACGGGTTGGCTCACTAACCCACTTAATTAAAATAAAATATAATTTTTTTCTTAAGTCATAAATTATAATTTAGATTAAAATAAACTTCAATAAATCTAAGTAGAATCCAAAATGATCTTAAACTCCAATACAAACCAAAACTAAAAAAAAAAAACAAATTACTATCTAAGATCAAAGCATTATCGTCACTTATCCAACTATAATATTAGAGTCTTGAATGGATAAATCCACAACATTTTCATCTCTTGAAGCATCTTCTTTATCCCCATCTATTTGGAGTTGAAGTTAAGTTTCCATTTGTCAACCCACTAATGTGTTTGGTTAAAAAAATAGTTCAACATTGCAAAACCCAACATAATGTGTGTGACCATATAGGTTGGTGGGCCAACCCGGTTCACCACGGGTTCAACTCGAGTGAGTTGGATTCTTTGTGGGTCAGGTAAAAAATTGACCCGTATTGACATTTGTAAAAAAATTTTAACCCAACCCGGTCCAAACCTGTGGTGGGTCGGATTGGCCCACAGGTTCTAACCCACTTTGACGACTCTAATAAAAATATATCATCTATACATTTTTTCTTAAACTAACAAACCATATAAGAAACTAACTACTTACAAAAACTCCTCCACACCTTCTACAACTCTAACTGATAGCTCCTCATCATTCATATGTGTTTCTCTAAACTTGCAACTTTCTTTGCTCCCACCCAATAAGTATCATAACAAAACAATTGATATCATTATATGTTTTTCCATATAAAATTAATAGTTTTGAAATTCTATTTGATATGGAACCCATTTTAAATAAGTTTTTATAATTTCATCTCTTTCACTATTCTCATATTTTAGAATAAGTTCCAAAAAATTAATACGAAACTTCCCACTTATAATTTCAAAGAATTAATATGAAACTTTCCCCTATAATTCATTTGAATTTTAAAAAAGGGTTCTCTAATTCAACAATTGAATCCTTAGCATCATATATGAAAATAGGATATTGTTTTCATCCTTACGGATATCTTTCCTTTAATTACTTAAAAAAATGAATCTATTATTTTATTTTTCATCAATATACCTATTTAAAAATTTTAAGACTAAAATATAATTTATCAATATCTAATCAAAAATTCAGAAACGTAATTACTAAAAAAAATCTATGTTAATTAAGTCACATTTTAAAAATAGTTATGAAAAAACATATAAAACATAACTTCTCTTTCTTAATTAAAAAAATAAATATATAAAAAACTCATAAAATGAAAAAATATTAAATATTAAACTAATATCCCATTATCAAAAGACAAACCCTAATTCAACAATTGAATCCTTAGCATCATATATGAAAATAGGATATTGTTTTCATCCTTACGGATATCTTTCCTTTAATTACTTAAAAAAATGAATCTATTATTTTATTTTTCATCAATATACCTATTTAAAAATTTTAAGACTAAAATATAATTTATCAATATCTAATCAAAAATTCAGAAACGTAATTACTAAAAAAAATCTATGTTAATTAAGTCACATTTTAAAAATAGTTATGAAAAAACATATAAAACATAACTTCTCTTTCTTAATTAAAAAAATAAATATATAAAAAACTCATAAAATGAAAAAATATTAAATATTAAACTAATATCCCATTATCAAAAGACAAAAGAAAGTTACATTTTTTATCTTAAAAAATAAAAAAAAAACTGAAAAACAAAAATAAATGTGTGTTTAACTTTCTAATCTTTTTTAAAACAAAAAATAATAATAAATAAATACAATAAGTTAAAACCTTAAAATGAGGGAGAATAAAAAAATATTTCAATAAATTTTATTATTTTTTATTATATTTAATTTAATTTAATTTTTTATTAACATTAAATATTATATTTTATAAAATAAATAAATATCAATATAAATAAAATTTTGGGGGCACGACCCCTAAGATCCGCCCTTGAGTACAATGAACATTTACATGAACATAAATATTTTATTTCATTAACATTTTCTATATGAGGTTATAGAAATTCTTAAATATTTATGTCTTCTATTTTCATAAAAAAATATACACTATGTATAGATCTATGTTTTAATAGTATGCAAAATAAAATATTTATTTTCAATAACCACACTAAAAATATTTTAGTTAATAAAGTTTAAAGATTTAACATTTCCAATGCACTAAATATAAAAAACTCCACCGTCTTATATTTTGTGGACTTCATATTTTAATTTCTCACATCTAATCAGTGGCAAGCAAAAGGCATGCACTGTTCCTTCCACCTTTAAATGTCCTTCACCCATTTTCTCTTGTTTTTTCTTTCTCCTCCATTCAAATAAATTCACACCATTTCCTTGTAGAATCAAATCAATACTTTATTAACCATTAATTAATTTGGTGCCTTTTTTTTTCCGGCTGGATAAGAGCAAAAAACTGAAATCTTGCAATTTTCTAATTCAAAAGTTTTGATATAAAGAGAAATAAATACCATTTATTAATCTCTCTATTTTACTATCTAAACAAGTTTGTGTACATGGAAAGTGTTTATTAAACTGCTGTTATAAGATAATTGGAATCTCTGCTACTATTTGCTTGAGCTCTAAAGTGTACAGATTGAGCCAAAGCAAAAACTAAAGACTTACACATTCTCCTGCACTAAAATATTGGGGATGAAGGAATATTCTATCAGCTAGCAACATTAATTAACAGTATTCAAAATCCCATGGAAGATTTTACAGCACTCATTCTCTTAGGCCTTAAAATCTGCACAGAGTTTATGCATTTGCTCAAGGTGTTCCTGGTGTCTTTGGATCATGTCTGTTGTTTGCTCCAGTCCCTGGATAATCATTATTTTCAAAATCAATCCTTCTCTCCATAAACTCTTCTGCCATATCAAACAAACCTTCTCCACTTCTCAGTTCCTCAACACCCTGAAACCATAGACTCAGAAATTGTATTTTCAGTTAGACCCCTTTGCTGCATGCAGATACAGGAACATCAGAAGGTGAAACTTGCAGACAGTGTTATAGCATTGGTGTTAATTTTCCATCAGAATATATAGTTTTGTTTTGTCAATCTGAGTAATAACATCACTGATTTGAAACTTCAAATCTGATTGAAGAATGATTAGAATACTTTGTACAAGTTTTAGACAATACTGAAAGGACAAGGATTAAATTAAGTTCATAAGGGTCTAAATTATTATAATAACCTTATCTGATGAAATTTGGGTTGAGAGGTTTTCTCTGTTTGGCAAAAGCCTTCCTGCAATCAGTGAAATTTCCACATAGCATTAAAATCAATTATGAAAATAAAAAAGTAAGACATAAAATTAATTATACAATTTTCATTCTTACTGGTTTGTACAGCAGCAGCAGAAGACATAACACATGAAAGGGCCAGAAGAAGGATAAGGAGAAATTGCAGAGGAGATTTAGGGTTCATGTTGAAGAAGAAGAAGAAGAGGGATCTGAAAGGTGACAAAGAAGGTAAGAGAGAGAAAGAAGAGTTGAAGAAGGTGAATTTTGTGAAATACTTGTGGAGATTGTGTTTATATGGAGGAGGGAATAACTCATTGAATATTTAATGAGAACCCAAGTACCATTGCTTGATCCAAAGTCAACCTAAACTTTAACAATTTCATTAATTATTGATTTTTCCAAAGCATTTTAAAATTAAATATTGTGGATGTGTTTCAACTCCCCTGTCCATCTACCATAATTAATGTGTGTGCCTTTCCCCACACATCACTTCTCTATATTTTGGGTTCTTTCTCTAAGATATCAGATTTTTTATCAGTAATTTTAAATCAAAATAATATTTTTAAATTAAGTATAACTTTGATTTTATATAAAGTCAAAGTTATTATAGTCTATTTTTACGCATCGTAAAAATAGCATAAGCTAATTTTTCTTCTTCTCATATGATATTGTACTATCGTTATTAAAAAAAATTATATTTTTTATCAATTTTATTTTGACTTTTTTTATGAAATACTTATACAATTTTTTATAAAATAAAATTTGTAAAAAATTGCTGTTAATTTTCTTATAAAATATTTCGTATAACATTTTTATAACAAATTTTATAGAAAATATTTACAAATTTTATAATTTTATAGAAAATAATTATTTATAAAAAATTAACTGTCAATTAGAAGTGTATTATAAAACAAACGTTTTTGTTCAGATGATATGTGGATAACAACAGTTTTGGATGGATTGAAAGTTGTTGCAAATTAAAAGCTGAATGTGCAACAGAAACCACTGGAGGAGTTCACGGGTGTTCATAGGTGTCGTGCAAATGAAGGATCAGTTTTGGAATTATTTTATTTTTCACCATGATATTCATACCAAATATTTATTGATTTTGTTAAGGAATGAATTTTTTTCCGGAAACTTTTTACGGTAAGATTTTTCTTTTAAACGATACCATATTTCAGGATAAAAACTTGCATCTTTGTTTTCCTTGGTTATTATTATATTGGCTTTCCCTATCACTAAGATATAAATGTTGGTAATAACGTGTCATATATATATATATATATATATATATATATATATAGCTATTATTTAATTTAAATCAAATAATAAAGTGATCTGATTAAACTAAAATTTTGGTTGAAGGTATAAGTCATGAAAATAAAAATTGTGTAAAGACCATAAAATAATTTATAATTTTATGAGGGGTCAAATTAGAAATATTGAATCTTAAAGGGTCATAGTTCCCTTTCAAGAGCACACAGGAAGTAAGTTTATATTGCTGTGCCTTTCTCTCTATCCCCATCAAGAGAGAAAACAAAAAAAAATATAGGTGCTCTAAAGAGGGAAGGTCAGGTCAGAGGATCAACTGTGCTCTAACAGTAATCATTATGTCGAATTCAGGTACGCTTTCGCTTTCGCATCTGATTTATAGCATGTTCATGGGTATGAGATAGTATTTGTGATTGATCGCTGAAATCAATATTAGTGTGTATGGGATGATATTTGTGATTGATCGCTACAATCAATATTGGGATTACATATTAGAATTATAAGTTATAATCCTAATATTAATTTTAGTGATCAATCACAAATATTATCTCGTACCCATAAACATGTTGTAAATTGAATGCGAAAGCGTACCTGAATTTGACATAATAATAATACTGTTATGTTGATCGTCTGATCTTCCTTCTTTAGAGCACCTATATTACCTCTTGGGTTTTCTCTTCTGATGGGGATAGAGAGAAAGGTATATGAATAGAAACTTACATGTGTGCTCTTAGAAGGAGATCATGACCCTTTAAATAACATAATTAGGTTAATTACTTCAAGATTCAGTATTTCTAATTTGACCCCTTATCAAATTAGAAATTATTTTATGGTATTTACACGGTTTTTATTTCCATGACATATGCCTTTAGCCAAAATTTTAATTTAATCAGATCACTTTATTATTTGGCTTAAATTAAATAATGGCTCTAACATATTTAAATACGTATCATATATATGTATGACCCAATATTACCAACAATACATATTTGTTGTATTTCAAATGTATAAATATTTCATATAAAGTTTTAGAAAATTTGAATTACAATATAATTTGAAAAAAAAATATAATGTAGTTTTATATTTTATCCTATGTGCCGAATCCAAAATCCAATTCTACTACTTTTCAAAATAAAATTATTTTGTAACCAGAAATTTGTTCTTTGTCTAGTATTTAAACTTTCAAACAACTCTACAGCGTATATTATTAGACAGGGAGTGAATAATATTCCAATGCTTAAAATAATATTATTCTATTTTTACATAAAAGTGGAGTGCTAGCGGGATCTAAGACTTTAAATTAATAGGAGCAATTTAGTTTTCATTTATGATGCATCGAACCAATGATACTGAATTATTTATAATATTATTTTTTTTATGAACTTTTTCAGTTAGGAATTATTTTCAGGAGAAAAAGGAAGGTGTAGGGTTACACTTAACATGAGAAAGATAAATATGGAAGTGGTTTGTTGTAGCTTTTAGGAGAATCAATAAATGATTCTTTTAATTAAATTTTATAATTAGAAATTAGGAGAATCAATTTCAAATTTTAATTAGAAATTATTTCAATTTTTTAAATAAATAAGAGAAACAAAATTAGGGAGTGATCATAGGATTAGTGGAACAAAATATTTTTTCATATATTTGGTAATAATTTTAACAAAATGTGAGAGACATTTGTCCATGCTCAACTATATGTAGGTCCATCATTATTGGTGGGCAAATGAATTTCTTAAAAATAAACTGAAATTGTAATAAAAGATATAGCCAAGTTTGTATTTATAATTTTTTGAGTAATGTAAATAAAAGTATTGTTTTGTGCTTCATCTTGGCCTAAGGATAAAAGTTGGAAGGAATTGTGAGAGAGATTGTTGGTTCGTCTATTTTTACTAGTGCAGATTTGACATTTTACTTCGCCTTATAGGCCTCGGTTGCAGCTGAATCGAAACCTATAAAGAGGCGGTAGCATTTTTGCAATTTCGTCAGGTTTTTGGCCTCGGGTCTTTAAGGACCGAGGCAATAAAGGGAGCTTTATACCTCGGTTACAAATGAACCGAAGCATATAAGGCAGTCCAATTTTTAAATTTTCAAAAATGCCACCAGCATCAGGCTTTTGGCCTTGGTTGTTTAAGGACCGAGGCAATAAAGGGGGCTTTTGGCCTCAGTTATTAATTGAACTGAGGCCATAAAGTCTGTTAAAATTCTCAATTCGTGAACCCTAACTACTATTCATTGTCTCCCCAACTCTCTTATCTCTGCGTGAGATACTCCGCTCTACCACCATCACCACGCTCCGCCTCCGTCGCCGACCAGCATCCGCCGTCAATAGTCGTGCGTCGTCGCCTCTGTCGCGCTATCCAGGTTCACCGATTACAAATCACCTCCCGTTGCGGGTCAATTTGAAAACTCTGTGCGAACTTCGCTGCCACCACCACCACGCTCTGCCTGCGTCGCCGACCAGCATCCGCCATCAACCGTCGCACGTCGTCAATTAAATCTTTGTCCCTCGCTCTCGGTGAGTTCGAAAAATTGGTTTCCCTACGCGTTTTGTTTTTTTCTTTGCCATTTTGGTTCGATTATGTTGCTTTGATATTTCTTTCTATTATGAATTGTAATAATTTGAGTTTTGTGGTTTCATTTTTCATGATTAGGTACTCTTGCATTGTGGATTTTTGAATTCTCAATTGTGCATCTTCTTTGAATTTATTTTCTTCTCAGACATCATTGGCAATTACTTGTGGTTTCCCTAAGGGAGAACCTTGTTGTGTGGTTTTGCTCTTTGCACCGCCCTCCCCCAACCATCTTAGACAAGTGATATATTTGTAAGAAACCTCAATCTCAATCTTATGAATATGACATGTTATATAAAAATATCCTAACTTATTCCCTTTATCATAGTTCAATTATTGGACATAACATGTTGTTAGGGAGATCAACGACTAAGGTAAAATGTTTTGCATGGTGCTCCCTCCAGGTTTGATATTTCTATCCATATATTTATAATTGTTTGATTTGATTTTCTATCTTAATTAATATTAATGTTTTTGATATAATGTAGTGTAATAGACAAACGGGTTCATATGAGTTCGGTTACTATATAATGCAATGGATGACAACCATTGTGCGTGCTCGTATCACAACTAATTGGGAAATGGTAATATATATTTGAATTAAAATAATTACTTTGCAATATACTAAAGTTGTTTTTCTACATACTAACTTAAGTTAATGTTAATGTCTTATTTTGCAGACATTCAAGCGTCATGTGCCAGATCCCACGAAGTCCATAAACTTTGGTAGGATAGCATGTGCAAAGTTCATAATTCAAATGTACAATAGTATTGATTAGGACATATATATTTGGATTGTGAATATTCCAACTATCTTTTAAATGTTTTTGGATTGTGGATATTTGAGAAAATATTTTGTTATGGTTTGTGCTATTATGTGAAAAATATGCAGGTTTAAATGTGAGAATCACAATAAAACAGAAAATTTATTTTAAAAACAAAATAGCAAAATAGGCCTTGGTTCTTACCAAAACCGAGGCCAAAAGTGGGTATATGGCCTCGGTTCATACCGTAACCGAGGCCAAAGGTTCTGCGAAATTTTTTATTTAAAAAAAAATATTGAACACCTATGGCTTCGGTTCTCTCAGACCCGAGGCAGAAAATAGACTTTATGGCCTTAGGTGATAACCGAGGCCAAAAGGGGGTGTCTTTTGGGCTCGCCCCAATATGTCTCGGTTCTAAAACTAAGGCAAAATCACGAAAGTAACCGAGGCCAAAAGCCCTCATTGCACTGGTGTTCAGTGGTATTTGAGAGATATAATATTTGGTTTGAAAGATTTTAATAAAATGGTGAGAGAAATTATGAGTTTAATTGCTCTTGTGATTGAGTTATTTATATATATATATATATATATATATATATATATATATATATATATATATATATATATATATTTCATTATGTTCAAGTAAATGTGATAATTGAAACATAGTTGTAGGTTGGTATATTGTACAAACTTTTTAAGTTAAAAGTCGGTTAAATTTGTGGCTACTTCATCTTAAAATTGTCATCCTTTTGACTTCACATGGTGTGGGTTACTAAGAGATTGTCGATAATTGGAAAAGATATTTTTTAGGGTTATATTGAATCCTATAGAGGTAAATTTTGTAGAGGAGATGGCATGTAAGTTTCATTTTTGTAACTCAAGAAAACAACATTAAAAAAATTGCAAAAATAGATAAAAAGTGGATTGGGAAAAGAGTATGGAGAAAACACACCTATGAAAAAAATTCTCAAAACATAAGTGCAAAGAAGATTCATCTTTTAAAAAAACTTTCCATGAGAAGAATCAAAACTTAAAGTGGCTTTCATAGTAAACATCCATTTCTTATTTCATATATTAACAAAACCAATTTATCATACAATATCATATAGATTTGGTCTATTATAGTATAATTGTCATGGGGATTGTAAGTAAACTTTTGATGACTTCTAAGATTTTTAAAATATTCAAAAGTGAATTTACATGTTGTTATGTTGGTTGTGTCTTGAGTCCCTGTGGTGAGTTTCATAAGCACATCATCTAAAAGTTATAAGTAGAACAATCATTTTAAAGTTGTAAGTTCAGATGAAAGAGTAAGTTTACTTTTTTTCGATGATATGATTGTTTGATCTAATTATCACACTCACATATAAAGAACATTAATTGATCAAAACTTATTATTATATTGTAGGATGTCTTGTAAAATATATTCTCATTAATGAAATAGAAGTGTCATTGAGTAGATTATTAAGATTAAAGTATCTTGATCAAATTCTCCATAATAACTTTACCATATAGATTTAACATCCTCTAAAATTACAATAATTATTTGGTTTAGTAACCTTTTTGGTTTTATTATTATGCTGGGTTTGTTTAATTTTGTCCCATTATTTTGAACATTTTTAATTTGATTCTATTTTCTTAAAATAAATCAGTATAGTTCTTTTTATCAAAAATGATATTACAATAATGACATATCACATGAAAGTCACTGATCAAAATTAACATTAATAAAATTATAATGTTTGAATATTTTTATTTTATAAGGAATAATATATCATCAATTAAAGTTAATTAATGACTAATACACTACCAAATAAAATCGATTTCTTATAAACATAAATATAATATCTAATTTTTTTATTTTTATTTTTACTTTTATGAGGACCGTTAGTATATATAATTTTAAAAGTTGTCAAGTAAAATTATTTAAGATATATTTAATTATACATGATGGTTGATTTTGTAAGAATTAATAATTTAATGCTCATGACTATTATTTAATAGCATACATTTTTTTTTAGAAAACAGTTAGAAAATATAAAAATGATCTAATCAAAATAGTTTATTTTATCGTAAGTAAAATGTACGCCTATTATGCAAATCTATACCAAAACTACTCTATTCAGCTTGAAGTTTCCACGTTGACGATACACATTTTCTTTTTTTACTCAGAAACCAAACAAGTTGTTAATAATTTTAAAAGAAAAAAAAACATCTAATGCATATATTAGCATGAAATATTTATATTTAATGAATAATTTTAAATTTGAATGTTGAATATTAAATTAAATTTCTATTCATTTTACATATAACGTTATTTAATTCGAGAGTAAATGTATTTTTGTTATTTTTTTTTACACAAAAATGTACCTTATATGTTAACAAGTTAGTTTTGCACATTACAAGTTCAAATATATATTAGTAATCCTGCACGAAGTGTAAGTGGATAAATAAAGTTATTTTGAATTTTATTCAATTAGATCTTAGACAAATTTTCTCATCATACTGTAATTGCGAAATTCAGAACAAATAAATAGATTACCTAATGCTAAAGAAACTGAGAAGTATAATAATATGCTAATATGACTTTACCTACATAACAAAATTTACTATTAAGTGACATTTATATAGCCAGCTGTATTTGACTAATGAATTTGTTTAAGAATAATATTGAAAAAAATATTAAGAAATTTGAATAAATAAGAGGATTAAATGAATCTTTTGAAAACATTAATGTTTCACAATAACTAAAGCGGTCAAAACATTCATCTCTAACTCACTACAGGTTAACCATGAGTTAATCCAACCCGACTCATTTATTGACAAGTAAAAAAAATTAAACATGATTCGACCCATCACGAAGGTGGATTAAATGAGTTGACTCATTTAATTAAAAAAATTATAATATTTTTCTTTGGTCACAAGAAAAGTAAATTATAATTTTGATTAAAATCTAAATAAACTTTAATACAATCCAAAATGTTTTTAAACTCCAAATACAAACAAAAATTATTAAAATACAAATTAATATTTAACAACAATTTACAAACAATTCAACACAAATGCAAAGCCCAACATAATAAAAAATAGTTGTATGAACCTTTATTTGTGGGTTGGTGAGTCAGCCTAGCTCACCCCAAGTTCAACTTGGGTTAGTTGGGTTCTTGATGAGTCAGATCGAAAATTAACCCTGACTGAAATTTGTAAAAAAATTTCAACCCAACCTAAACCCATGGTGGCCCAGGTTGTCCCATGGGTTCTAACTCATCTTCACAACTCTAATAATAAATGTTAGAATACCAATCACATTTGACAATTGTTACAATTAATTAAGGTTAAATTATGTATTTGGTTTCTATTTTCGTAGTAAAAGATCAATTTGGTCATTCTAATTTTTTTATCTCAATTTGGTCCCTGTTTTGGAAGATTTGATACAATCAAGTCCTTTCCATTAGTGGTACAGTAACAACGTTAAATGGGGTGCCACGTGTTAGTTCCTGGATTTTTTGAATTTATTTATTTATTTCTTGATTTTTTTGAATTATTTATTTATTTTAAAAAAAAATTAAAAATTTGTCATGTATCAAGCTGACATCATGCCACATGACAGTGACAGTGTGATGTCGCAGTGATAGTGACACGTGTCGCTATTATGTTATGTGTCATTTTCTCATTCTCAATTTGGTCCCTGTATTTTAATTTTTTTCTCAATTAAGTCATAATTTTTATAAAAATTTAACAATTTCGTCCCTTTTCAAATTGAAACAAAAATTAATTTTTATATAAATGTTATACAAATATTTTTATTAAATTTGATATTTTTATTCAAATTGATATTTTTATTATATATTTTTAACAAAACTAAGTTTATTTAAATTTGTGTTTCACATTCAACTTTACTTAAAATTGTTTTCAAATTTTATATTTATTTGTTTTCGATTTTTACATAAAGTAGTTAATTTTTTTTTAATTTATATAATTGTTATTTTTACACCAACTAAAACATTTGTATATAAATTATTGAACTTTACACATTTTAAAAATATACAATTATTTGAAATATAAATTCAAATAAAAAAACAATATTAAAGTATGATGTAATAAACTATCAATGTAATTTATGAATTTTTTTTATTGTTATTAGCATTATTTTCTATTAACTGTTGAAAAGGGGAGCTACTTCAACTCATATGAAGATGGTTTTGATGATGTCCAAGGCTACACTTCATGTGCATTACTAGTTTAGAATTAGTCCTGTTTTAGTTAGGCTATGCATTAGGCTGTTTGTATGAAATTATCATATGTAAATCAAGTCTGCATTAAGTTGTAATTAATCATCACACTCTTGCTTGTGCAATCATGAATTGATTAGTTGTTTAACTAATGGATTAGCTGTGAGTACTGCACTAAGGCAGTGAAAATACACTCACGATAATCGATTAGGTAAATTCCTAATCCATTAATGACAGTAGATAACTCTGTATAAAAGCTGTTTTCTGATATCTGTTTATGTCTGGAAAAAATTACAAATCACTGAAAAACATTATGAGAAACAGCCCTCTGAGATTCACAGAGTTCTTAAGCATTCTTGAAGATCATTCAAGTGAAGATTCAAGGAAATTGATGGTTGATTCTACCTTGATGGGTCTAGCTTGAATCTAGGAGCAAATTGACAAATATGCACAACAATAGGTCTATTTGTTTCTTGATTCTTTTGGATTGTATTTCTGATTATAGTTGCTTCATTGTGTGAAGTGTAGGCCTAGGTGCAATTGTGTGGATGCATTACTCCTAGGGGGAGTTCTTTATTGGTAGATCAAGTTCTTGGGTTTTAGGTTCTAGAATTATATAGGTGTTCTTGTAATTTTTGGATCCTAATTGTATTAGTGGAATCCTCCTAAGTGGGTTTACTTAGGAGAAGACTGGACATAGATTCTTTTTGAATCGAACCAGTATAAACTGTTGTGTCTTGGTTTTTCTCTTCTCTTACAATCTTTCTTAATTGCCTTAAACAGTCCATTAACACAAAACTGCGAAATTGATTAATTGTGTTATAAAACTTAAAGACTCTTTGAAGATTCAACTTAAACAAGTGAAAGACTCATTAATAAATTCAGATCCCTTTCTGGGTTGAGCTATTAGACAGATCTGTTTTTAACAATAACAACTTTAAAATAATTTTAAATAAAGTTCAATGTAAAATATAAATTTAGATAAACTTAATCTTGTTAAAAATATTTATTTTGAAATATCAATTTTGATAAAAAAGATTTGTGTACATTTATATAGAAATTTAATTTGGTTTCAATCTGGAGAGGAACAAAATTGCTCAATTTTTACAAAAGTTGGGACTAAATTGAGACAAAAATTAAAATATAGGGACTAAATCGAGAACAAGGACATGGCATTAATACTAACTGAAAATACTTGATTGCATCAAATTTCCCAAAATAGCGACCAAATTGAGATAAAAAAAAATAGAGGGACCAAAGGCATAATTTAACCATTAATTAATGTGACTTTAATTAGAAGAATATTTTCGAAAACACTTTATAAGAAGCTTCTTATTTTCTTTTCTTTTCTTTTTCTCACTCTTCTCCGATCTGAAATGTCTTCAAATTCAGGTATCCTCCTAAAACGAGAAGGGAGTGTACCTGCAAAAGATACTTTGATGCTCAAGTCAAGAGTGTGGGTAAAGAAAGATAATAAATGATGTAATAATGAATAGATAATTAGTTACCTATTAGGTTTATACACTCTTACCTAATTGGATCTAGACCAAATAATTACCATAATTAATCTGCATAATTATCTTCAAAAATCTTACCTTTTTACTCCTTGCATTGTGATGAACACTATTGCAGCAAAGAGCTTTGACACTATTTTTTTTTTCTAGTATACTTGGGTTATATAACCGAAGCATATCTAGGCAAGGTAAAAAAGAGGGAGTTTAGACTTCAGTTCTCAATCGAAGCCTATACTTCAAAAATAGGGTTTGGTTGGTAAGACAATCGAAGCATAAAATAATTAAAAAAAAAACAATATGTTTTATCAAACATGAACAATAATGAGAGCGAAGCAAGAGAGAACAAGAATGAGAGAGACCATGACCAACTGCTCAAACACTAACCAACAACCAAGACAACAACAATGTTGTGGTGTCCCAATCGCAATAGATCAAGACAAACACAATCCTGCAATGTTGCAATGCCCCAAGGTGAAAATATGATGATGACCACCAAAATGCAACGGTAGCACCAAAGTGAGATAAAAAAACATTGTTAGGAGAAGGAAGAGAAAAACAAGAATGAAAGAAAGAGATAAACGTGAAACAAAAATGAAGATAAACGATAATGAAGACAAAAATGAACTTCAACAAAGGCTATGATGGAAGAAAACATGAAATTGCAACGATAGAGGAGAAGAATGCAGCGATAGTGTGTAACAAGACCTTTCACAGGTTGTAAAATTCACAAATTTATCCTATGCATATGAGTATATGCTTCAATTCTAGGTTAAACTGAAACCTATATCTAGAGTATAACTTCCAAATACAATGATATTTTTTAAATTATTTGCACAATTATAGATTTTGATTCTTTAAAGAACTGAAACTTATAGTTGTACAAATATTTTAAAAAATGTCACTACATTATTATAGATTTCGATTCTTTGAAGTTATTTTAGAACCGAAGTCATAATTGTGCAAATAATTTCAAAAATATTTCAAATATAAGTTTCATTTTTTCTTTAAACCGAAATCTATCATGCAAAGTTAAATTATATTTTTACCGTAGTGGAAATTGATATGATCTCGATCACTAAATGATAGGTGATATCAAGTGATGTTCTTTTCCTACTTCATCCTACCTACATGTATATAAAATATTGATCAAGAACTATTTGTATTATTACAATCTTTTAATAAGAAAAACACCTTCAATGCTTTAATCAGTACCATTTAGATATTTATTGATAATTATAATGATCAATTTACATATTAATTTACAAAATTAAAAAATATTGATTACTAAAATAGTCACTATTATGAATAAAAAATTATAAATAATCATTAAATTGATTTCTAAAATTAGCTATCATAATTTTGATTATAAAAAAAATTAGTCACTGAAAAATAATTACCTAAATTTTGATGATTAAAATAAATTAGTTTATAAATTATTTTTTAATTAATTAATAATTAATTATAATTTTTATTTATAATAACTATTTTAATAATCAATAATTTTTAATTTTATAAATTTACATTTAAATTGATCATTATAATAATTAATTTTTTATTTTTAAAATTAATTTTTAATTAATAATTTTATTGTAGTATATATATATATATATATATATATATATATATATATATTTTTATAATAATTGTACTTAGGATAATAAGGATTGAGGAATGGATAAGGTCTGTTTCCATAGACTATGGTACTGACCACCTATTTAAGACAATCAATTACCTAATTCTGACCTGTCTTTGATTGATGTAAAACATAGCACTACGATTATTTTGGTGCATGCATGTTCATCACTAACTTGCAATCCTATTATTCCACAGAAATCAAACATCAAATACAAAAAATAAAACCAATATTAAATGAATAAAGAATTGACAAAAGTAGAGTTGTTTAATTGGTCGGTAAGGAATACATCAAAATAATAATAAAGTAATGTTTAATATCTTTTAATTTTAACACAATAAATGTGTAGAAATTGATATAGGTTAGTTGTCACTCTTCTGAAAACCATGAAAATTGCTTGAGAATAACTGTTTTTGTTTTCTGACTGTTAAAGAAAATGACATATGCCATTTATCAAAAGAACCAATCTTGCGCATTTTTAATGTGTTAACCCTCATCTCTCCTTTTAAAATGATTTTTTTTCTTTCAATTTCCTTTTGCCTTTAGTCAACCAAAACAAAATTTTATTTCAAAAATAATTTCCTTTTTACTTTGTTAATTATTAACTGAAGAACTCTCATTTTCAATCTTATTGATTCGTTAACATTGTATTAATGTACAAATTACAAATGCTTAATTGTCTTTACACTGAAAATATCATCCATTATTTGATTGTTGTTATTGTTAACTGTTTTTTGTTTTTACTTCTTTTTTTCTCAACTACCTAAACTAATAATAAAAAAATTCAAATTATCATAATATAAATTAAAGAGAACGTAGTTCTTCTCACACTATTTTTGTCAAATATTTAGTTTCATGATTTGGATCATGGATGGATGTAGAAATTCAACAAAAATATCAAAAGAAAATAAAATTTAATAAAAATTTAATTCAAATAGAAATTATTTGAAGAAAATAAGTCAAACATTCATAAATTAAAAATTGAGATGAAAATATTAATTAGATAAGAATGAATTTTTTTTACTTGTAGGTTAAAGTATATTAACTAACACAAGTTATCAAAATATTTATGTTGTATGGGAGTTCCTTTGACTTTGCTATCGCACAAATTTAAAGAATTGCAAAGTTAAACAAAATAAAAGATTCTAACATGCAAATTACTTGAAAGTGTGAAAGATACAATAACTTATTTATAAAGGAAGTGTATTTGACTTCTCAAACAATTTTTAACTTTTGTTTTAAACACACACATACACGCCTGTCTTTAGTTTCAGTATCTGTTCATTAGAAATAATAATTACTTTTTCTATTCCTTTATGTCATTTAAGATTTTCTTTAAAAAAAACTAATAGATAACGATTATTTTTAAAAGAAAAAAATATCAATTTTATATACTTTTTAACCTATAATAATATACAAGTTAATTAAAAACTAAATGAAAAATAATAAAGAAAAGTAACTAACGTTATTTTAAATGTTGAAAAGTATAATTAAATAAAAATAAAAGAATTTCAAAAACCATAGAGTTTAAAAGAATAAAACTCTTAATATGTACATACTTGGAGCATAATTAAAAAAAAAAAAACCTAACAAATGAAATGAATTTTTTTTTTGAAAGAAAACTAAGGAGTGAGTATTATTTTAAAAAGGAGGGAATAATCTAAACATTGAAAAGAGTAACCATGATTGTTCAACTTTTTGTTATCAACTTTGAGATGTTTGGTTGTTTTTGTGTGAAGAGTGTTGTCACATTAAGATGGATAGAAAAAGACAACACCGAGATGAATTTCGTCCATGAAAGGCAAATAAATTCCTTCACATAAATAGATAACAAAGGAGTTAGGGTTGAATGGTTATGATTGTGAGAAAATGGTTTTGAAGGTAATGAGAAAAGAATGAATGGAATCTTGGGAAGCCATAATTGAAGTTAGAAGAAAGAAGAAAGAAGTGACAGTGAGAGATGGGAGCAATGGTGGCACAAAAAGGTGGTCTTGGGGCGGTGGATCTGTTTGTTAAGGATATGACATAAAAATTTGTCTCATTGGTTGATGTTTCTGAACATCAACATACCAATTATTGGATATTCTAAGGTTAATATATCAACTTATAAGGGCTCAAGTCTGTACCTAGTGTCTTTCTTAATATATTTATTGTATTATTCTGGATCTTAGAATGTTATTTATTCTGTAATATCAAATTTTATTATTTTTATATTTATATTAAATCATTTTTTATAAATAAAATGTTAAGGAATAGGATCAAATTACCATAATAATAATAATAATAATAATAATAATAATAATAATAATAATAATAATAATAATAATAATAGATATCAATCACATAAATAATGTATACATAAAAATGCTTTTGACTAATAATTTTTCAGTTTTTTCAATTTAAACTTAACTTTACATTTATCAAGAATACTAAAACTAGTTAAATATATTGTCGTTTTTAAATTATCATAAGTTACAATTTTTAAAACATTTTGTAAATTTAAACACCAAATTTAATTGAGTTTTGCTAGTAGAACATTGTTTGTCACATGGCCCGTTGTTCGGACCGGTTGCTGACTATAGTGTTCGGTAAGTTGTTACTCGTAAGTTTTTGAAAAGTAAGAAAGATAGGTTTAGTGTTGTGATGATAGAACGACTCGAACATGGGTGATAATGCGGGTTGGTTTGTCCCGCATTTTCAACACGAACTAAAAAGTCTTGCCTGTCCCACATAAGTGTAGGCACGGGGCCAGCCCATTTTTCTTAATTTTTTTTATTTTTTTAAATTCTTATGATAAAAATATCAATGTTAAAAAAATTTGGAAACTTTAAGAAATTCACAAAATTATTAAGCAAAGTCTTTAGGGAGTTGGATGATAAATTGATAATTCATCGTTTTCATCATATTCATATTCATACTTTGACATTCAAGATGTATTCTTCAAATTTTAGCACATTAAAAAATACATAATACTTGTCTTTTCTACTCATACAAGAATTCAAGAATTTAGAACGTTAATGCAAGAGTCTAGAAAATAGTAACTGATATATACAAGTGCAAATTTTTTTTATGCGCCATGGGCCAGCTCGCAAGGGCCACGGGCCAAATCGCAGGGGCGGCGGGCCAGCCTGCGCAGGGTCGAGCCACTACGGGTTCGCAAGTTCACTGTTCTGGCCCATCTTGTGTTATTTTTGCAGGCTTGTGGACTGACTTGATGAGTCAGACCCATATTGTCATCCTTAGACTCGAACTCGTTGGTTTAAGGAAACTAGATGATGTGACGTGTAATAGGTGATAGAAAAACCAGAGTTTGATTATGATTACAATGTTAAGTATTTTACTTGAATGTGATGTTGAGTATTATTTGTAATGTCTTATTTTGCTGAATTACATAGAAAAATTTCTAGTGAAGCTCATACATGCCCAGTGCCTGCTAACCGTGCTCATTGGATTTCAAATTTAATTCTCGCCCAACAACCCAAGCCCTTAGAAGAAAAACTCACTTGGCCCACCGAGTGAGACCTTGACCTACCCAACAAGAAGAAAACAAAGGTTCATCGGAATTAAAACTTCTAAGTAGCGCCCAACAACACTGCATAGTTGCCCAACAGTGTTGCATAATTTCCAAATTTGATATACAACGATTATAATTCAGTTCAAACAATTTCAAATAGTACTAGTTTACCAAATTGATATCTCATAACTAAAATTAAGAGATTATTCAAGCCAACTTAAATGCTAGAGAGCTTAGTTTCCAAAGATTCACCGAAACAGTATTCTTAAAATCAATTTCTTCAATCTTTAACAATCATACAAACTAAACACAACAATTTCCAATCTCACTATTGTAGAGCAAAGTACACAACACAACAGCACCAAATTCTCCATCTTAACTAATTTTACCATCAATTTCATTTAACTGCTAACACCAACAACCATAAATCAAATTTCACATTTTAGTTCATGTGCCATTCGCATCAACAAGTCACAAAACAAACTAAGTAATTATTCAATCCAACCTTAAAAATCATTAGACAAGTCAATACCAGAACAAAATTAGAAACAAAAAACTACAACATTCTAATAGCTCAAACTACTCCTACACTACAACTCCTTATAGATGCTCTAATTATACATAAAAAAACTCCAATTAAAGATTTGAGCTAATCTTCGTCATCACAAACATATTAAGTTATTTTGAATCACATTCATGGACTACAACCATATACAACTCAAAATATTAAATTGACTATAAAAGAATAAAAAATGAACTTACTTTATCTTAAACTCTAATCGGTTAAATGTTTAAAACTCTCTACAATAATTTTTTATGGTATATTTTATTCAAACAAATAAAAGATAAAATTAAAAATCTAAAAAGAAGGTAGAAAAAAAATTATAAAAGAGTCATACAGAAATAATATTTTTTTATAAAATAAAACTCAATTAAAAATGGAATGACATTTCTAAAAATCACTACTATCAATATTGTTTTCCATTTTTTAATAATTAAGTATAAAATATAAAATAAGATATATAAAAATATAAAGATTCTTCTTTTTGATATAGTTTTTTGTTTCACTTTTACCCATCAAATTACCGTTGTATTTAAATTTAACTTATTCCATAAATTTAATCATTTTTTTTAAATTTAAATATTTTTATAAATTAAATAAATAAAAAGCATCTACAAAATATATAAAAACTATTTATAATTAATTTAATTCGTAAAAATTATTTATATTTATTTTTATAATGACAAGTTCATTTTTTTTTGTTATCATCTATAACTATACATAAAGGGCATTCCCTCTTTTGTGTCCACATTTCATAATTCCAACTTTACCCTTTATAATTTAATTATTTATTAAATTTTTAAAAATTAACGGTTACTTTTACAAGTTTTTATAAAATTATTTACTTATCTCCTTT
>Ga0214544_1000709_pt1 | contig 64192 bp, 33 predicted proteins | sample CNSS3metaG_FD_160074 | JGI IMG/M metagenome (GOLD analysis project Ga0214544, IMG submission 160074) | Root nodule microbial communities from cowpea collected in UCLA plant growth center, Los Angeles, California, USA - CNSS3 | ecosystem: Host-associated > Plants > Roots > Nodule | place: USA... | reverse complement strand
CCATGTGATGTAGTAGATGAGTCTAGATGGTGCCAAGTGGCGTATCACACTCTCCTTGCCCAAGTCACACGCACCATGCTTCCATCACATGCTCCTTGCTTAGTTCATGCTTTGCTTGCATCCAAAAAGAGAGCACTCTAGTAACTCTCGGCCAATGGTAGCACATTGGGCTCGACCCAAATGATCCCAACAAGTGTTCTAGCTTTTATTGAAAGCAAAGCCTAAACAATGGCCCAATTTAAATCTAGACTACTTCCTTCATGCATCATCTCATATTTTAGAGATTTCTTTAGCCCATGTAAATAATGTAAAAAGCCCATGATTGACTTGATCATCTTGTGAGAGGCCCATGTGAATCTTTCTCATCATGCTTCTAGTGATTAGGCCTTGATATGGGCTTGGGCTTGTTGATGCACTTGAGCTTGGGCTTGTTGGGGTCACATCAATTTGTATGGCTCACAGTTTTAGGTGTTCAGTAATCACAAGAACTTGAAGTACTTGTTCGATCAGAAGGAACTGAATATGAGGCAACGCATGTGGATGAAGTACTTAAAGGACTATGACTTTGAGTTGTTGTACCATCCAGGTAAAGCCAATGTCGTTGTAGATGCTTTGAGTAGAAAGGGGTGCATGTGTCTGCTATGATGATAAAAGAACTAGAGCTTATTGAGAAGCTACGAGACATGAACTTGGGGTTACACACCGGAGCTGATTATATATGGTACAATATGTTACGAATCACTAACGAGTTCTTTGATGAGGTTCGGGTGGAATAGGTTAAGGATCAGGAGCTGCAACAAATAATTAGTGAGTTGGGTACCGAGAAGAGGAAAGATTTCAGGATGGGTAAAGACGGCATCCTGCGGTTTAGAGAAAGAGTATGTGTACCCAGGAGTCGGGTATTGAGGAAGATGCTCTTGGATGAAGGGCATAAAAGTCGTCTTAACATACATCTAGGTATGACTAAGATGTATAAAGACTTGAAAGCGACATTTTGGTAGACGGGTATGAAAACAAATGTGGCGGATATTGTAGCATCATGCCTGGTATGTCAAAAGGCAAAGATAGAGTACCAGAGGGTGGGAGGTACGTTGGAACCCTTGGAGATTCCGCAGTGGAAGTGGGACAACATAGTGATGGATTTCGTAACTCACCTGCCGAAGTCTACTAGGGGTTATGATGCGATGTGGGTAATTATAGATCGGTTGACTAAATGTGCACACTTCTTGCCGATAAACCAGAAGCTGTCAATGGATAAATTGGCAGAGTTGTATGTGAGAGAAGTGGTTAGACTGCATGGAGTGTCGGCCAGTATAGTATCTAATCAGCATCTGAGGTTTACGTCGAGGTTTTGGCAGTCGCTGCAAGCAGCACTGGGTATGCAACTAAGGATGAGTTCAGCATATCATTCTCAAGCTGATGGACAGTCGGAGAGGACCATCCCGTCCTTGGAGGACTTGTTGCGAGCTTGTGTGCTGGATCACTTGGGTAGTTGGAGTGAGGTACTCCCTTTGGTGGAGTTTACTTATAACAACAGTTACCACTCCAGTATCGGGATGGCACCGTTTGAGGCACTATTTGGGCGGAGGTGCAAGACTCCATTGTGTTGGAATCAGGATGGTGAAGCAGTGGTGTTGGGTCCTAAATTTTTACAGATGACCACTGATAAAGTGAAGATAATTCAAGAGAGGATGCGAGCTACCTAGAGTCGGCAGAAGTCTTATGCTGACAAAAGTAGGCGACCATTAGAATTTGAGACTAGACACCATGTGTTTCTCAGGCTGACTCCAACCACTGGTGTTGGGAGAGTTCTCAAGTCAAAGAAGCTGACTCCAAGGTTCATTGGGTCGTATCAAATTACTCGGAGGATAGGCACTATGGTGTATGAGATTGCATTACCATCTCATTTGGCGAACTTGCATAACATCTTCCATGTGTCACAACTAAGGAAGTATATTCCAGATCCTTCACATGTGTTGGAAGCGGACGATATTCAGGGTCGGGAGGACTTGACTGTGGAGGCAGGACCGGTGCAGATTCTGGATTCACAAATCAAACAATTGAGAGGCAAGGAGATCCGGACCGTGAAAGTCCTCTGGGATGAAACCACACAAGAGATGACCTGGGAGATGGAGGACCTAATGAGACAGTCTTACCTGCATCTATTTCCTGGTAAGCTCTAATTTTTTAGGACGAATATTTTATAAGGTGGGGGGAATGTAAGACCCACTAAATTTAAATAATTAAATAAATAATTATTTAATAAATGCGGGTAAGAGAAGCCTTTATGGCATTAAATACTAACTTTCATGACATGGAAAAGTACTAGCTTAAATGGTTGAGAGTACTTTATGATGTTGAGAGGACTTGGGTTTGAGTCTTATGTATGCCAATTGTGTGATATTTAATTTTATTATTTTCTGATGATGTGTTTGGAGCGTGATGAGTACGTAGATAGTTTTATATGCATAAATATTGGCATGAAAGATGACTTGGTTGAAATGGTTGTGCACTTGAACTACAATTGTGTGGTGATGGGTTCAAACCTTGGCTTGAACAAAATAATTTTCTTTTTGTTAAAACTTACTTTGGCATGAACATCAAGAGTCACACAAACCCTAGCCAGGCAACTACAATGGCTGGAAAAGTATCTCAAACCATCCATTGAATGATCATTAAGCTCACTAAATACTTAGTTTCTCGTTTTATGGTCATTAACCCTAATTAAGGTGTGATTAAAGAGACCAAATAAGGAGAGAGAAGAGGTTGGGGAGTCTTCCATTGGTAGGTGCTGTGAGGAGAGGAAACTTCAGACTGAAAACTGAGTTGGGTGTGATAGGAAGAGTAGAATTGGAAGAAGAGCAACGAAGGCTATTGGCGATCAAAGAGTAAATAGAGAATTTATCAAATTAAGCAAGGAATCCAGGTTAGGGGAGTTCCTTATCTTGATTTAATCGTGATTGTCTGTTGAAGTAATGTTCTTGAGAATTGGAAATGCAAAGTATGTCAATTTTTCTTAATTTCGTCGCATTTTTGGAAATCTCCAGGAACCGCCTAGCGGTGTCGAATGACCCACCAGGTGATGCATGCTCCAGAAACCCAAATTCTGGGTTTTCACTATGAACCGCCTGGCGGCTGAAGAAGATCCGCCAAGCGGCACAAACTGGGTTGCCCAGTTTCTCTGTTTATTAATGTTTCTGTGGTGTGATGATGTTGGAATTGAATTTCTATTGTGCGTGAATAATTGGCTTGATGAATTATTATTTATAATTGTGTAGTTGCGAAAAATGCATGAATCTTTGTTTGATTGGGTATGAGAGACCACGCTGGAATGAGAGATGAGATTATATGTATCATATATGTTGATTGGTACTCTATGGAATATCAAGAATGAAATGGGAGTTAATATTGAATTGAACAAATTGTTTGCTAATGGAAATGTGTCAAAACCCGTAGAAGAGTGGTAATTAGGGAAGTTAGGGCTCACATTGTTGCAGGAAGAATCTGGATTGAATCCAGAAGTTTGTGAGCCGCCTGGCGGCCCAGTAGCTGTTGCTAGGCAACACCTCAATTCAGCTAGAGTGTGAATTTGGTTTGTATTGTGAGTGATTGTGTGTTGTGTGGGATAACTTGGAGCAAGTTATACGGAGTAGTTAGGCAGTGGGGTTGAAGGAACTTCAAACATGGGATATAATATGAAAATGTATGAGAAGGTATGATCGAGATATATGTGTTAAGCTAAATAATTTGCATGCTGATATGAACCACAATTATTAGAAAACTGTAATTATGTGATATGTATGGTTGGGTTAAATGATTGAGAAATACTCATGTATAAGATGATGAGTGAGTAGTAGAAAATATTATAGTTATGGAAAAGTGGGTTTGAAATTGTGAAACTGTGAATACTTGGTAGTGTGATTGTGTTTGGAGCATGGTTGAATAGTTGCATGAGCAATATTGTCCAAATCGTGGTGACATGAGTTATATGAATTTTAGACTGTAAGATTATAATACTTGGAGTACATTGAGTGTATGTGGCAGGTTTAGAGTAGTAAGTGATGAAGAGTAAATGTGCATGATAATAATCAAATTGGTATGATTTAATTGTGTATATGTGAATTAGGCATGAGTTATTGGTATATGTTGAGTTTGGTTATAGTATTATGTCTGAAATACTATGACTGGTATGAGAATGATGTATGGTATGTTTGGGGTCTCTTAAGACCTGAGAAAAATGCCAAAAATAGTGGTAGTGGCCACTGTCAACGAGAAGCGCCTGGCGGTAGGGAGGTGTTCGCCAGGAGGTCTAGAACCAGATTTCGCCTAGTGATGGTGTGCAAGGTTTCTACACAACTTTAGGTTATGTTCATAATGCAAGGCTTTGGCTAGGTGCCCAGTTACGAGTGCAACTCGTATTGGGGTAACACGTGAGCACTCTAGGTTGTAGCCTGGTGGTTTAGGAAGTCTAGTGGAGTGTGCGAGTTATGGATCGTACGACGAGGTTTCGGGTGATTGCCCTCTTCAGTGTATTCTGATAGACCTTTGGTAGTTTGGGAACAACTACAAACTTATGTTTGTTTTGGGGAACTCCACTTGGTGTCACGGTGAGATGTTGTGGCAAAGTTATTCCCATGTGTGGACTATCAGGTGGTGGCCTGTAGTCGGAGGGGCAAGTAGACACTTGTGCAACAAAGATCGATCATTGATCTCACCTAAAGGGTATAGAAATGATAGACGTCTAATGCAAGTGTTGTAATGGACAACTAAGGGGAAAGAGAAAAATACTAACCCCGGTTATGATATGGAGATGATGTATTTCTATTATTATTATTATGATATTTGTTGGTTTATTTAAATGAGCTCACCCTATCTGTGTGTATTTGGCGATGATCATGTAACTCGTTACATGGGAGCAGATGTTGATACAGGTGAGCATGCAGATGCGTAGAGACGGAGTGGGGATCACTATGGGACAGTTTACAAAAATTTCATTATGGCTTTTCTTTTGTAACCTTTATATATTTGGATGATTTGGTTGTGTAATAACTTAACATTGCGGTTTTAATTACTACCTAAGCTACTTTTGAAGTTTAAATTTCCCGCGTTTGGGAAATTGTTGAGAATAAATGATGTTTTTATTGAATTTATTTTGATTTATTTTAATAAAAAAATTTCGGCTAGGACGTTACAGGTGGCATTGCTTTCCAAAGACAAGCCGATTAGGAGACATCCATATTGGTGCCTTGTAAGCAGTCTTGTGAGCCAAAAGTGCGTCCTCTAGTCTGTTGCTCCAATCCTTTCAGTTGGGTTGTACAATCTTCTCCAAGATCCTCTTGATTTCTCTGCTTGAGATCTCAGCTTGCCCATTAGTTTGGGGTGATATGTTGTAGAAAGATTATGCACAACCACATACTTTTGAAGTAAAACCCCTATGGATCTATTGCAAGAATGGATGCCCTGGTCACTAACGATAGCTCTAGGAACTTTGAACCTTCAAAATATGTGAGACCTAACAAAGTCCACAACAACTCGAGCATCATTAGTTCTGGTGGCTTTGGCTTCCACCCATTTTGAAACATAATCAACAACAAGCAAGATCTAAGTGAAACCAAAAGAGACAGGGAAAGGGCCCATGAAATCTATACCCCAAACATCGAAGACCTCACAAAATAACATGGGTTTTTGAGGCATCTGTTATATCCAACTTCTTAGTGTATTCAGCGGCTCTTACGTCATGAACTCCCCTAACAACAATGGCATCATTTCTTGCACCAAATTGCTGAGAGTTAGAGGCCATGCTCTCAATCAATTGCCTCGCTGCTACTGGGTCGAATTACCAAAAACACCACCACTTGCAGAATCAATCATGCTTCTATCCATATGGTGCAAGCCTTAATAAAAATAATCAAGAAGTAGTTGCTCATATATCTGGTGGTGTGGGAACTAGAACACAAATTCTTGAATCTCTCCCAATATTCGTACAGACTCTCCCCAGATTGCTGCTTGATTCCAGAAATCTCCTTTATTATGGTTGTGGTCCTGGATGTAGGGAAAAATTTGGCCAAGAACAATCTCTTCAAGTCATTCGAGCTCGTGATGGACTTGGGTGCAAGGTAGTACAACCAATCTTTTGCATTGTCGTCTTGGTTGTTTGGCCTGTCTGACTTGTCTCAGTCGTCGGGCTCGCCCGACCCATTTGAGTCGTTAGGCCAGCCCGATACATGTGGGTCATCGGGTCCACTCGACCTGTATGGGTCGTTGGGCTTGCCTAACCTGTTTTTGTCGTCGGGTTTGCTCGACCTATCTAAGTAGTCGGGCCAGCTCATTTCGTCTTGGTCGTCGGGCCCACCCGACTCATCGAGTCATGGGCCCAGCTCGTCGAGTCGTCGATCCGGCTCGTGAAGCCCACCTATGGACTAGGCCAAATTGACAACTCTATTAGAGATTTCTAAAGTGAGGTTGAGTGAGAAAATTTTCAAATTCCACTTATTTTGAGGATATTTGAATTTCTACTAATTTAGCTAATTGAAATACTTCAACAAAATGCTTACATTTTAAATGCTTTTTAATTTCTCTATCCAAACAAAGAATTTCATCACAAAGGAATCTAAGTTCTTCAAAAAAAATGAATTGCTTCATTAAAATGCTTTATCCAAACACACCACAAAAGTCTTTTGGAACTCATCACCTATTGAAAAATTAATTATTAGTTCAGGAAGTAAAAAGGTAATATGATCTAATCAATTTTCCTTTAAAGAGTTTGTAAATTAATGTAATCCTTATGGCAGCATTGTTCTCATTTTCTTCTGAAAACGTATCTTCACTCACTCTTCTTTCTATCATGTGGTTCTTTTATTTTATTCTTTCTTGTAAAAAAACTTACAAGGCATACCACAAATAATTCTTAAAAACAATAACGTTGTAACACTAAGGTTGGGCAAAATGTACTGAACTGCATTGAACTATTAAAAACTGCACTATACTAAAAAACAGTTTGTTTGAACTACACTGAACTGAAAAATAGTTCAAACAAACTGAACTGAACTTTTTTTTTCTGACAAATTGAACTGATCTGAACTGCACTAAACTACAGTGCACTATAATATGAGCTGAACTATTATAAACATATATGTTTTACAAACTACATTATTCTTGAACAAAACTGCACTATTTTTGAACTTAACTACAATATTTTTGAATTATTTTTGAACCAAATTGTTTTTATTTTGAACCAAAGTGTATTATTTTTTAATCGAATTGCACTAATTTTGAACTAAATGTACTATTTTTGAATTGAATTATAATATTTTTGAAACAAATTGTACTGATTTTGAACCGAAATTTACTAATACGTGTTAATACAAAGGTTTATATCTTAATACATATGTTTATGTAACTAAAATTAATTATTAACTAAAAATTAGTAAAATATGTTAACTTATATAATTTTATATATTTTTATTTTATGTAACTAAAGTTAAATTGGAAACTAATATAAAAATATGACTTAAATTTAAATTTTACATTTTTTTTCTTAAAAATATAATATATTTTCGAAATTTTGTTTCTAAATATAACATATTTAAATATTTATAAGTATATCATTAATTTTATATAAATAAAAATTAATTTTATTATATTTATTTTGTAAATAAATTTAAATTCTCATTCACCGTTATAATTCTTTTATTCTTTTATAAGCGGTCTTTTAAAAATATAATACTACATTACTTATTTATGGTTACTGTCGCTGTTGCTGCATTCATTTATTCTTAATTAGAGTATACTTATATTTATATATTTTTCTATAATTACTTTATATGTCATTCTTTGCAACTTAATTAATTATTCACAATATCAACTATTTTTATTAGTAAACTAAATATATGTTAAACCATGTATTAACCAAAATCATGTAAAAGAATATTATTATTTTCAAATACCAATTTCTTACAATTATTATTTTCTGGAAATATTAAAATTAAAATTTAATTATATTAAACTAAGAAAACAAAAAATTTATTTAAAATTCTTGTCTATCAAACTAAACTAAGAAAACAAAAAATTTATTTAAAATTTTTGTCTACCAAACTAGTGAAATCAATGTTGTAGCAATCTTTATTGCTAACTAAGGGAAAACAAACTTAATAATGAATAATACAATAGTTAACTATTATATTTCAAGTACAATTTTTTAAAACTTTAACTAATCAATAGTACAGTTCAGTTATTTTTAGTTTGATATAGTCTAGTTAACTTAGTATAATTAAGTTATTTTTGCTCATCCTGTATACTTGAAGAAATGCTTTTTTCTTTTATTTTCTTAGTTATTTTTAATACATAACACACAAATCGATTATAACAAATCAATCTATATAGTGTGTGCTATTTTCGGGTAAAATAATTCTAAATCAAAAGTTGCTTCATTTCCAAATAAAGACAGAAAATCCATAAAAATGTAATATAAAGGTTGAGTTAGAACTAATATCTATCTAATGAATTAAACTCGTGTTTGATTAATATAATATCTTTTTGATAAATTTCCTTTAAAAACCCATCACAAACTTGTTTCTGGGGTTTTCAAATCATGGTCAAAAGTAAGGGCGTGTTTGAATACGGAAATGTATCTACTGTTGGAATGTAATAGTGCACAATACAAATTAAGTATTTAAGTGAAACAAAAGAAGCGAAACTTTCCTCCATTTATCGAAGATATTAACCATTTTGTACAACAACTCATTCACAGAGATTAAACCGAAAAAGAAAAAGTAAAAAAAAAAAATTCTAAACTTATCATTTCACCTACAAGATTCAAGAGAAAAAGTGTTGTTTTCTCATAAAAAACTATGCGAGCCATTATTTTCAAGCCGAGGACTCAAGTCCTAACTCCATTGAGTCACAGCTACTTTTCACTTCTATTCTTCTCTTCTTCATCGGAATCATGTGATGCTCACGTGAAACCGGTTCAAACCCAAGCCTCAATTCCAAACCAATTTCATCACTACTTTCACCGGTTCGATCACTCGTCTTTGTCTCACCGAATAGGTTGCAAGTTTCCACCGACACCACACTTTCACTCTCTTTGCTCTCTCCTTCCACAATGGCCGCCGCTTCCGACAAGTGGCTCAGCCCCGACTCATGACTCGTAGTCTGGTTCGCCTCCGGTTCAACCGGAACAAACCCAGTCGCCTTCGAGGCTTTCGGTTTGATAACTACGTCGCCGCCGGTTCGCTTAACCCGGACTCGAGTCTTGGCCTTTTGAGTCCGGTTCGCCGAGTTTTCGTCTTTGGACACGTGGCGAATGTCGCATGCCTTCAGAGGTGGGGCCCGCCCATTCGCCGCCACTTCCGATGTGATCGGTGTGATCGGCTCGCCTTTCAAAACGGCTTCCACGGCGGCTTGACACAGCTGCCAGCTCCCCGACCATAACAAACCCACTGACCCGTAAATTGGGTTTACAATTCGACCACATGCCTCGTACAACAACGAACGAAAAATCGCTGCAAACAAAAATCACCATAATCAATTACACGCTTCTAAATAACTGCATGCAAGATCCTTTGTGCCCAAAATTGTTTTCTTTGACACTTTAAAAAGAATTTAAATAAAAAACTCAGTTTAAATTCCAGTTTAACCCAAAAAATAGAAAATAAAAGAAAAAAAAACCTGTGAAAATTTAACCTTTACTAACAAAATTTCCTTTCTCAAAAAAAAAAATGTAGTGTTTAGACAACTGCATGTAAGATTTTTCCTTAGATTTCTTTAGTAAACTGTGTTGAAACTTCTATCAGCCAAGAAACACCACATAAATTTTTTGACGAGATTAGATTTGAGTTTTGCTCCAAAGAACTTAAACATGCAACAAGAAAATTAAAGAATTAAAAGAAAAATCAATTGTAATTTAGAATTCGAACCTGGTCGGAGGTTTTGAGGGCCCGCGTTGATGAGATTCATGAGGCCAGCACGACCATAGAACTTAGCAAGAAAAACGGTGGCATTAGCCTGCGATTCTGGGTTCTTGATCCATTCCAAACACGGTCTTATGCTACAATCTTCACTGCACCCTTTTCGCAACACACGACACCCATTACAACTCATTCGCATTTTCTCACAACCCTTGTTTTTTTTTTTTTTTTTTCTATACCCTTTGAGCCCCAATTGAAGTTTCTGAGAGAGAAATTAAGGAGAAGAAAGTGAGAGAAAATTGGAGATTATTTTGATTGGAATTGGAATTGTGAGAGAAAGAGGGGACTTTATAGTGTTGGGGTTCCGGCGCTGCTGGGTTTCTCACATGTTGTGGGTTTCTCAACAATTGTTTTTTCTTTTGTTTTTGTTACTTTTATTATTTATCATTTTTCTAACATGACATAAGATGAAACAATGGTTTTGAGGTTTTATTTTTTTCCACATTCAAGGGGGTGGTGGAACTTCGAACCACTTTTCTAGTTTGAAGCGAAGCATAATGATTCCCTTTTTCCCATTTGTACAGGGCAGCCACGCCCACTTTCATCTCTCGCGCGTGCTTTATACTTTCTGTCGACGTGTCTCACCTCAGTGGCGTCGAACATCGTGCGCATGCCACCCATGATCATATAGAAGTTTTTCAAATAAAAAAATGAGAACAACTCTATTTTCTTATGTACTATCATTACTATTTCTAAGTGTTACATGTTACTAGATGATAATTAAAAGTGTTAATATCTCTATGAAAAAAATAATTCTATTTTATTAGGAAAATAAATAGTTTTGTTCTTTAGGTCTTCTAGAAAACCCTCAAACTAACTTTTTTTTTAATTCTAATAATTTTTTATTTAATTACAAAGTTATATTAAAAAATAGATTTTATAAAAATATTTCAGTACTAATATATTTTTATTAAATTAATTATAAGATTATATTTAAAAAAAACTTCAAAATAATTATTATTAATATATTTTTATAAATTAATTAAAATTTTATATTTGAAAATAAAATTTAATTTAATTAGTATTAGTTTTGTTTGTTAATTTTTATTAGTGATAAAAATGATATTTGATGAGTTAAAATATTTTTTTAATAAATTATAATTTTGTTTAGGAAAAAAAATAATGTATCTTTATTTTTTTTAATCATTTTTTATTTCTATTTTTTTATCTATGTGATTTTATCTATTGATTTCACTTATTGGCTCTTTGTTTTCATTCATTCTAGAGTTCTTTTGATGATTTTGATAAATTTCATTTATTGAATCTCATGTTATTTGTGCGTATCAATCCTTTTATCCTGATTTCTAGTTAGTATGTTTGTCTTTCTATTTGTGTTCTTGTTGTTTTTATTCAATTTTTTAATTTGTATTAGGATTAGAAATGTGTTTCTTTTATCCAGTTTTATTTTTTGATACTTTTCAGTTTATGAGATTTAAAAGTTTTTCTGCATATATTTTTTATAAGGAATTGGATTTTTTTCTTGGATTGAATTGCAAAACTATTTTATGTTAGAGTTTAGCCTTTTGGTGGATAATGGAGATGAAATCTCAAATGAAATAAGGATGAACACGAGTTGTAACTGGAGAATAGTGTGAAAGTTAAATGAAATTAATTATGACAATTTAATAGATAATTTTGCATAAAAAAACCCAAAAAAGAAATTTTAAATAAAACATTTAATTCTTAAGTTTGCTTAACTTCCAAAATCCTTAAATAACTCATTCTCTTAACCACTATCCCTTTGATCTGAGATATTCTTTCCCACACGTCCAAGTAATTTGAGATGTAATAGGTAAACACGTCTCCAACGTCCAACTGGGAGTGGTGTCCGCAAAGACACCCTAACACTCTAGTCAGTATGTGCGTAAGACAATAATAAATGGTAGAATGAATAAGTATTACTTGGTCGGACTTAGATCACCTAGGTAGTCACCTTTCTTTAAGTTGTTTAGGTTTTTGTTAATCTATCTTATGCCTTAATCTTCTTGTTCGTTTTGTTTCATCCTCATTTATGCCTTCATCTGAGGTTACGGTATGTTACATTCCTAATCGAGATGTCTTTGTCGATATGACTTTATTTTTAGTTACCAAGTTGTTACGGTGGAAATGTCCCTTCTGACACGATGTCACTCAATGTTTTTTATAAATGATAGTGAGAATACAAATATCAATATTGTGTGTTATTTTACTTCTATACAAATCCTTATTAAGAATATAAGATAAATTCATATAACATAAGTGATTGATAAAAATTGCTTTGTCGTGATTTAAAAGTTGAGGTTAAAAACAATTTAAATCTATATTTCTCTTTTACTTTTTTTGGGTGTGTTTTTTAAGGATGAAATTATGATAGACTTTGATCATAAAGATGTTATTTCAATGGACTTGTGGTCAAAACATTAACATTGTTTCTTGGAAAGATGTTTGAAAAACAAACCTCGTTCCCTTAAACCTCCATTGGGTTTGTTCTGATACCTTCAATAGTTACATATCATAGAGTCAAGGTCAAGAACAATTTAAATATATCTTCTTCCCTTAAGCCTCTGAGGCACTGATGCACCTTTAAAAGTAAAACCATGACAAAGTTCCAAGTTTCAAAGTGACAATATTTCAAATGTATTGATTGACGCTAACAATATTATTTTAACGGGCTTGAAATCAGAACATGTTCTTTGTGGAAATAAAAATGAGGGTGCAAACATAAACCCTCGTTCTTAAGAGAATTGAAACACTCATTTGCTTAACCTTAACTAAAAGACTTGTTTCAATATGTCTAATAATCTTAAATTAGTTAGAGTTGAGATTCATAGCAAAGTTATTTTTACAAACTTTTGTTTTAAAATTTTTTATTTTTTATCATTTTCTAATCCAAACAATTTCATTTTTTTTCAAATTTTCTTAATTTTAATTTTTAAAATTGACCTTCAAATTCAAAGACAAACAAAATAGCCTAATTTGAAAATAAATTGAAAGATTAAATCCACTACACAAGATTTTATAAGAATTAAAATTAAACATCCTTGGAAGAGCAAGTGAATTTATTAAAGTTTATAAAAGAAATAGAATAAAATGGAATTGCAGTAGCAGTAGTACCGTAAAACATACGGATCTCTCCTATAGATTACCAAAGTACGTTTTGTTTCTGTGTGCGAAAGGCGCAGTGACTGACAGACATACAGACACTGAGGCGCGTAGATTAAGGAATCAAACTGCCACGGAAAACAAAGAAACTGAAGGGCGGAACGGTAAAATCGTATGGTGTCAGGTAATGCATGCAAAAGACTACAAATTTTGAGGAGCCAGAAGGGAGCGCGTGTCATGCACGCAGAGAGAACCAGTGCGGTCGAATCGCCACATATTGGGGGTAAAGGGTCCACTCTTCACTGGTTTTTGAACGTTAAAAAAACTCCTGGTTTTCGGGAGCCAAAAGCGGTTTTCAATAAAACCGGAACCGGTTTCCGGGTTTGGACACGGGACTGTGGGCGCAGAACAAAGAAGAGAGACCAACACAATGAGCCAATGGTTTTGGTCCAATAATCAAATACAAAGAAAGTGTTTATATTAATATAGCATAAAGTACAAAAAAACCGTCATAACAACTATTAGAGAGGTGATTAGGATGAGTTTACGTTTTAATGTGGTGGTGTTTGGAGAATAAATGTGAAGAAGAAATAAAAAAGTAAAGATAAATTTTGAATTACTTGATTAATGACAACCTATATTTATACATTAGGGTGAATGACACTAAACATATAATTTTTTAAACTAATTTAGGTTTAATTAAGTTTCAAGGTTACCATAAATTTAAGTACTTTTTAATTGAGATTTTATATGTATTAAAAATTAAAATTGTTTACATTGTTCAAGTTTTTTATAGTTTAATTTTTTTTTATATGGGTGATGCAAGTATTATATTATTTTTTCATCTTATCTCATTGTAACTTACACAGAAAATAATAAAAGTACATGTCATTTTACATTACTCATAATATTATTATATGTTAATTACATAATCTCATATCTCGCATTTTTTAATATGTATAAACAATTAAGTAAAATAACAAGATAAAATAACTCTCACATTACTCATCCACACAAAAAAAAGTGTTAAATAATTAAGTCGTTACGCTATCCAATAACTTTATGAGATCATTCTTATTATCCAACACATTTTCTATAAAATTAATAAAAGTTATTCACCATTTATATTAATCACAATATCATTTTATATTAATTTACATAACTTTACATTTCTTAAAAGATTTAATTTCTTATTTGATATTTTTTTTTGTCAAAAAATGTGAAGTTGTCCTCCAATTTATTTTTGTCTCAATTTGGTTCCTATTTGTAAAAATTGATGTCATTTGGTCATTTTTGTTAAATTTCTTGAAACAAATCATGATTTTTTTCATCAAATTTGATACTAGAAATATGTTAATTACACCATCAAAACAAATCATTCCTATTAATGGCTTCAATTTTGATGAGAAATCATTAATTCATTTCAAGAAAATAAACGGAAAGGACCAAATTGAATCAATATTTCACAAATCATAACAAAATTATATCAATTTGTACAAATTGAGACCAAATTAAGACTAAACAAAACTGAAGGATTAACTTGACATTTTTAGACAAAAACAAGAATCAAATAACTAATTAAACCTTCTTAAAATGTATAACCAATTAAGCAAGATGTGTGACAACATAACAATATCACATCCCCGACTAAAAAAGAAACTAAGAAATTATAATAGAATTCAAAACAAAATATCCAATTTACAATGGTATTGAAACTTAATTAAATCAATTACTTAAATAAAATAATTTCACAAAATATACATTTTATTTTAAAAAAGGAAAATAATTTTTTTAGAATATAAGAAATAACACAAAGTAATTTAATTTTTTCTATATGACGAAATCTATAATATGTTAATAATTATTATAATAAAAATAATAATGGAATTATTTTATGTAAAATAAGAAGATAATTGATTATGTAAAATCCTAGAAAATGACGTTCTAGAAGTGATAGTGGTTTAAAAATAGTGAGACTCAATTATTTTAATATTAAAAGGTTTTAGTATAAATATAATTGTTCTAAAAAAGCTTCATTATTTTAAAACATATTATCTCTCTAGAAACCACATTTTTAGAGTTCTCTGACTTCTCTCTAGGAGTTCTCTTCTTTTGTTCGCTTGATTGAAGATCTTAGACTGTAGAAATGATCCTTGAGGTAAGCTCTTCAATTTAGACCGATCAGTTTCTCCATTCGTGTAAGTTAAGTTTCATCCTTTTTTTCTTGATCTTCTTCTATTTTCTATTGCATGTGTGTTTTTAATCTTCTATTCGAGTCTCTACTGATCAATGATCATAACGATACGTTTTGATCATTCTTGTTATGTTTCTATGTGTAGATAGAGCATCATGTGTGGTTGGAGGTAGTTTGAAGTTCTTACCGTTATTTGGGTTTGTTGAACCGCTTTGTCAAGTAAGGAAAGCTAATTGCACTATTTCTAAATTATAGAAATGTTAAAGTTAATAATTGTATGATTGTGTTATGAATTGTTTGGTTGAATGAACTATGTAATAAATGTTATCTATTGAATTGGGGCTTTGGTTTTAAATTGCATAATTTAAGTTGTATGATGAAATATGAGTATATTGTTCGCATGGTATTGCAATTGTGATGATTTGAGTTCATGTATCTTGTGTAATTCAAAATTGGTATGTCTTGATATTGGTATGTATTGTTGGACTGCACTGGTTGTTAAGACTCCGACAAGTGTATCAGGTCGCGCAAGTAGTAACCGATAAGACCGATATATCTTTTTTCAAGAGACTCGTGTATACTAAATAATTACGTAATTAGTAACTAATTTAAACCAAAGAATGAATCCATAATTTTTAGTTTCATGTAAGAAAGTAAATTTTGCATAAATGATTAAAATTGAACTTTGGAAGTTAAAGGCACTCAGTGAATGGAAAAAATTAGAAATGATATGAATAAATATTGTTGAGGTTAGAATTGACCAACTATGCTCTCATGCAACTATAATTTTACATCCTCTACATTAATATGCTAATGTCAACCCACAAATCTACTCAAACCCTAATTCCTTAGTGGAATGAGCCTAAATTTCCTTATTAAGAGTCAATCCCTTGAACTCTTAATAAGAAAATTTGCATTATGCACTTGGGTTTAAGATAACCAATGGATCAAGCCCCATTCCTAGATACAAGCTCCATTGAGTTTTCTTGTTCCAAATCAAAGTTTCAAAAGATATTTCCACAGCCAATGAACCAAATATCATGCAATGGATGGCCAAATCAATGCAAGCATTAAGTGAAGAAACAAGAAGACTAGCAATTAATGAAAGAGGCATATATATAATGGAAGAAATGGAAGAGAAAGCATTTGCATTTACACAAGAGTTTCGTGGCAATATATATAATGGAAGAAATGAAAGAGGCATATATATAATGGAAGAAATGGAAGAGAAACAAGAAGACTAGCAATTAATCAAAGCATTTGCATTTACACAAGAGTTTCGTGGCTACATCTAACCCTAACAAAAATGGGTTTAGCTCTCCATTGTCATAGAGAGCTCAAGCTTACAAATGGAAGAAATGGAAGAGAAAGGAGATACAAAGATGAAGAAAGAGTCGTTCCCACAAGCCCTAACACACCTCAAAGCTCTCCAAAATGACTTTTCACGTGCCTCCCACTACCAAAGAGGCATTCCCTTCGATAATCCAGAAGAAATAGGTTTAATTTTGCCACATCAGCATATGTGCAGCTTAGCGTTGTCCCCACACCGCTCAACGTCCACAAATGCGAAATAATCAGCGCTTAGCGCTTGCTTATGGCGTTTAGCGCTAAAATATGTGAACCAAATGGCGTTGAGCGCTGGCATTAAGCATCCGGAAATGCGAATCAACTAGCGCTCAACGCTGATTCTAACGCTCAACACAAAAAAATGGGAGAAGAATGGCGTTGAGCCTTGACTTTTGGTGCTCAACGGTGAAATGCTAGGTTCAAATCTTCAATTTTGGTTTTTTTCTTCTTTCTTCTCTGGTTGACAACTTCTTTGGCTTGAGACAAAAGCTTCCTATTATTAAATTGGACACAAAAATGAGGATAAGTGGTGTAATTAGATCTATGTAACCCATATTATATTTATTCACAAAAGCAAAGTAAAAGTAAGGATTAAGTGGGTTAAAAGCTTAAGAGGAGTTGATTCTATTATCAAAAGATAGCCACGATAATGTTAAAGATACACATTATCATTAGTATGGCTGAAATAACATAAATTTGCATAATTGTGTTATGCAAAATTATACAGACTCACTAGGCGAGGAGTTGCGTCGTTGGGTGAGGCCTAGCTCAGAGAGCCATTGACTTGGTAGCCACTAGGCAAGGATAGTCTCGTTGAGGGACTCCAAAGTCAAAGAGCTTACTGACTTGGTTGTTGCTGGGCGTGATAACCCTTCATTGGGAAAATTATGAGTGATTTAATCTTTGTGAATTGTAGTGCTAGTGTCGTCGGGTGAAGGGTCTAGTCGTTGGGCGAAGGGTTTAGTCATTGGGTGAGTGGACCTTCATGTACTACTCGTTGAGCGAATGGAATATCCTCGCTGAGTGAGGCTAACAAAGTTTCAACCATGCCTATGTTCACTTTGTTTTTAAATGTTTTATTAAATCTTATAAGTTGTTGCAACAACTATCTGAGTATGTGATTTGTATGATGATGGTTGGTACTCATCCAAGGAGGATTAGTATTTGGTTATGTTAGTGTACACATTGATGTGGGAGTCCAGATTTTGGAGGTTATCTTGTCGCTCTTGTCGCAACCGAGATCGCGACGGGACGACGAAAATGATTTAAAAATGGTACAGAGGAGTCGTCACCATAGTTTATTACGGAAAACTATAGAAAAACCTTAAAAAAAAGTGGTCTTTGAAACCAAATTTGGGTTTGAGAGTAGGTTACGTGTGGGGAAGGTTTTAGCACCCCACAATGCCCGTTTTAAGACGGTTCCCTCTTTAATTAAGTGTGTAAGATAGAATTTCATTGAAAAAAATATTTGTGGTTCCCTGAAAAAAACAAACAAAATAAAAAATACATACAAAAATAATAAAGATTAAAAAATAAAATTATTTTTTTATTTTTTGGGCCCGACGAGGATTGTACCTCGCTCCTACGTATTTCTATTTGGAAAATCACGGATAACGTAGTTCTTTATAAAAAAAATTATTGTTTGATATTATTATTATTTTCTAAATGTTTTTATTTTTATATATACATTTTGATTAATATCAAGAGAATCCGAGATTCCACATGATAAAAGATTTAGTTATCAAGCAAATCCGAGACTTGACATGATATTCAAAAAATAATTTTATAATTTTTATTTATTATTATTATTATTTTTAAAAAAGGGAATTAAAAATTTATGAAGGAGTGTTTTGATTACTAAGCAAGTCGAGACTTGACGTGGTATTCAATACTTATATAAAAGAAATGACATAATTTTTTTTGTCTTCTTGTTTTTCTTATTTATTATTTATATATTTAAAAAAAATAATTAAAGCCTACGAAAAAACTTTCTAATCACCAAATAAAGACATCACAAATAAAAGAAAAGAGAAGGATTAAGCATATCAATGGCGAACCCAAACCCCAGAAAAAATCACCTAACGTTCGAACCCCAAACACATCTAGCCATACAACAGGTCAATCGATCATATATGTGATATTATAAGAGAGTTTGAGTAGTACGTGAATAACATTTGGAGCAAAGAGAATTTACCTTTCAGGGTCATCGCGAGTAGAGCAAAAATCGACTGAAAAGAGAGTAGAATGACCCATTTTGCGTGTGTGCTCTAGTAATAAAAAAAAGAGGTTTTTTGAATTTTTTTTTGTTGCATTGGACAAGTTTTGTGCTTATATAGACACATTGGGATACCACTGAAATCCTAGTCTTTAATTATGATAAAATATATGAGGAAGGAATTGGTCCCGATGAAACATATTATAGAAATTAAATAGTTGCATAATATACCGTGTATTGATTATAATTATTAACAAAATATTGCCTGTAATTACTAGAATAATATATTTTCGGTACATGAAGATCCTGATCAAATTATAATTGATTCTAATTATTACCAAGAATATTTTCTTCTAATTATTAAAATCGTAAATTCTCTAAAAACATTATTATTGGGATTATTTGCTTCTAATTATTAAAATAATATATTCTCTAACTGAAAAAGACAATGAGACACATCATCTAAGCATAAATTCAAGATATTTATTTTAATTATTATGAAGAAAAATGCTCCTAATATTATACCCTTCTCTATAAAATAGAGATTATAAAATGTCCTTTTCTAACATGTCATGTATGGAGTGTAAATAGCAAACAGTGGGAGTGAAAATATGTACAAAAACATTTGGGCTCATGAAGAGGGTGTGATAATTAAAAACAAATTAGATTCTCCCTTCTTTTTCTTTTCTTTTTTTTTTCTTTTTTTTCATGGTAGAATTAAAGTTAAAAACCTAACATATTTTTATTTTATTTTATTTTATATTTTATATTTAACAAAACAATTGCATTCACCTGGACAAAATTGGGTGTTGATAGCTCTAATAACCATTTAAGCTCAGGTAGAGTAGAATGTGATATGTGGTGAGAGGTGCAGAAGGTCCTAGCCTTGGGGATTTACCTTGACCAAAGATGTTAATGGGCTAACTTCTTGTATGGTAGGGTGAAACCCATTAGCAATGGCTTTGTAGAGCAATAGAAGTCACCACAAGTGTAAGACTTCCATGATTTCACATCAATGCTTGTATTCTGATACTCGAGTCTTGTATTAGTCTTTGTATGTGATATTCTTATCTTTATCCATGATTTGTATGATTTACTAAGTATGTACTATAACTTTTATTTCCATAATGTGATAACTCTTTTGCATATTAGCTTACACCTTGTGTGTTTTGTGTTTTCTTGTGTTGTTTGTCTCTTTCTTTTGTAATTATCAACTATTTCGTGGGAGTAGATGAAGTTATAGTTTTAGAGGCATCTCTTGTGGATGAGGCGTCATCAATTAGGTTAATGGAAGATCTCGTGGAGCTGTAGTAAGTGCTTAGTTTGTGTATAGAGCTTTGTTAGTTTTTAGTTGGTTTGTATAAATGTTATATTTTTATAGTCCTAACTATTGTAAGACTATATTAATATACTTTATACATTAGATTATCTTTGAAGAACAATATAATGAAACATCCTATTTTATTAGTTTTAAGATGTTAAAACTGGGATGTTACATTTTGGTATAAAGTTATTCATCCTTAGGATGACCTAAGGGTTGTGGGTTTGTCATGTACTGTGGCTTGTATAAGAGTTTAAGTTTAGTGGAGTTTATTTAGGAATATGGAAGTATTAAGAAGAGAAAATGTCTTGGTAGAGTGATAAGGGGGAACACTTAATACTATATTAAAGATACATTTCCTTTCTTAATTCTAAAAGTTTGGGTAAGAGAGGGATAAACAACAAGTAGCTGAGATAATATGTAAGAAAGAGTTTGGTTTGTAAGTTGGAGAGCTAGAATTGTAGTTTGAGTTTTGTTTTCTATACCGAGCCTAGTCATGTTTTCGCCTCTATGATTTGTGTTTAGTGTCTATGGTGGTAAAAGAATGTAGATTCAAGGTCAACTTGACCTGCTTACCTTTACAAGAGTTGGGTAAGTCCTTTGAGACAATCTCTTGCCTTTAAGATATGAAGTTGTAGAATGTTGTACATCAGTGGGTGAGGAAAGCTAAGTTTAGGTTTATAAGGCTGAGAAACAATGTTGAAGTTCAAAAGCAATGCTTTGGACTAAGGGAGCTTCAATAACAGGTTATTGGGATCAGATGCCACAAGTTTTGCAAGAGGAGTTAATTCTAGAGGTTAGAATATGGAGAAACATCGAGGTTTGCTTGTGTAGCAAGGTTTGAGAAATCAACTTGGATCTACATCCCAACAATGTCTAAGGTTTGAGGTGGAAAGTTGTGGAAGGTTTGAGGTTAAAGCTAAAAGTGTAAAGATCATGAAGTGTATAAGAAAGGCAAATCTCTAGATAAGTTAAGTAGGGTTGTGTATCCTAAATAGAGGGAAGGACAACCTTTGAGGCAAATGAAGTATCATATAGGTTTTATTCTAAGTTCAACAATTAGAAGGAGATACTTAGATATTATCAGATGGTAGCATCATCAAACTCGATAGTATAAGAAATGTTTCAAGAAAAGTGGTTCACATGGGAGGAAGGTTTGACCTTGGGTTGAGGTGAATGATTTCAAGTGTCAGAGTAAAAAACACATCGTTAAGTTTTATCTTGCAAGGAAAGACAAGCTAGTGATGTTAGAGCATGGTGAAGGAGAAGAGGAGAAGAAAAGTCTTAAGTAGCTGAAAGGGTGTTTGAGATAGTTGGTGCTGAAGCGGTTAGCACAAATGATCAAATTTAAAGATACAGATCCACAATTTCTAGAAAGTTTTCGCACTTAAAAATGGTATTCACCCTCTCTTTAGTGATCATACAATGCACAACTATTGAAGATTGATCTTGGATAATTTTTGGAGCATTTTACTTTGTGTTTGAAGCTTTGAGAAGATGGTTTTGGTAGGCAAGGTTGTGCTACCATTGAGGTTTGGTCTTTCTCAAGCTTTTAGGTTGTGTCTGGTGGTTTTCTAGGTCTGTAAGATGTGTCTTGTTGTGCTGGTTTGATTCTTGTGTGATTCAAGAGTCATTGTGTGGTGTTCTTGCATATTTTGAAAGTGTAATGTTGTTAACTTTGTAAATCTTTTGAAATAGTGCAAAGTCAGGCTCAGGTTGCCTTGACTAATTGAATGCAGCTCAGGTTTGAGTAAAGTTTAAAGAATTTTGATTTGAATCATCTTTTAGACATTCTTGTGTGATCTGGCATTATCTGTAGCATTGCTCATGTTTGTCTAACTCATTTGAACCCATCTTGATTGATCTTTCATATTACTCCTGACTTAAATCACAAATTCACATTTATGCATTTTCCCAGTTTTTTAGTCGAATGTTTTTGTGATTTGACTTATTGATTCTATCAGTACTGTATCTATCTAGTGAAATCAATCGGCTAACTTTGTTTTTGATCGATTGAAAGTGTCCAATCCTGGAGTGTTTGCATCCATACTTGGTGGTTAATTTGATTCAATTAAAAATTGTTTTAGGCTTTTAAAAGTCACCTTATTTTTTACCTAGCCAATTCAACCCCCCTTCTTGGCATTTCATTCATTTCAATACTTACAATATGGTTTTAAAGAGTGGACACAATGTGGGGAAAATGGAATCCTAAGGTTATCAATGAAAGGGAAGTTTTGGTCTTGCAAGTTTTATAGAAGTTTTGAGGGAGGTTTCTTAAACGTGGTCATTTCCTTGTCACAGCAGACATGAAAGGGTCATCTTTTTAATTAAATAAAGAAGTGGGTTTGTGTATAGATTAAAGTAGCGTAGCGAAATGGTGGTAGTTATGTTTCTCAATGGTAGGAGATGCATGAGAAAATCATATTACTCATGGCATGGTGGTTGATGTGATCAAGGGATTCTCTAAAACAAAAGAGGTGTCATTATTTTGGTGGATCTGTTAAAGGTGTTCAAAGATCATTTAATGCTAATAGTGTGGAGTTTCACATAAGCATTTGAGTAGGAGAAGTTGTAAGACCCGTGGAAATTAATTAATTAAATAATTAATTAATTTATAAATGCGGGTGGTGGGAACTTTGATGACATAATATGACGTGGAAAAGTACTAGCTCAAATCGTTGAGAATACTTGATTGTGTGAGAGGACTTGGCTTCAAGTCCCATGTATGCCATTTGTGTGTGTGTGTTTGAATTTTTTTTTTTATAATATACTGGGGACTGTTAAGTGATAGTATAACCATAGGATTATAATAATTATCACCAAATATGAGTTGGTTGAATGGTGATGTAATGAATTGGCATTAGTATAGTCACAGGTTCAAACCTTAATAGACATGAATTAAACCTTGTTTTTTTGGACTTTGAGGTGAGGAGAAGGGTTTTTTTTTTTGTAGTGTGTTATTTGGCTTTTGAGGGAAAAACGAAATTGAGGAGTGTGTGGTGAGTTTTAAGTGCAACAAAAGGCTGAATTGGGAGGAAGCCTGAGACAAGGCACTGGTGAGCAAGGAACCCTCATTTTTCCAAATTTTGTGCAAGAAATTCCAGGTTATTGTTATTCTCAATTGATATCCATATGTTGTGAATTTTGTGTTCTGTGTTCTGAGATTGAAAATTAGTTATTTGATGTTGTGGGCAAAGCCTTTTATGCCTTATATGATTAGGAAGAACATTTTGGGAGTGAATGGGTATTGCTGATTAAATTTTGAGTTTTTGTATTCAATTGGATATAAAACATGTTCATGTGGGTTGTTTGTTGATATGGAATGCTTGGTAGCGTTTAAGCCGTGTTTTGGTATGATTTTGGTGAAATTCGAGTGTGAACAAGGGAGAACCTCTGCAATTTTCGCCCAAGCGAGTCACTCTCGCCTAAGCGAAAACTACAGAAACCCATTTCTGGTTTTGGGTCGAGCGTCTTGCTCAGGCGACTAGTTTTTATGTTGGGTGACACGTTCTCTCGCTCAGGCGAGAATGGCTTGCCCAAGTGAGGTCGCGATGAGACATATTGTGTGCTACATTGAATCCTCGTCCAGGCGAGGGGCTGTGTGTTTGAGCGAACGAGGGTCTCGCTCAGGCGAGAAGGTATCGCCTAAGCGAGATATCGTGGTAAGCCACTATTTCACACTCGCTCAGGTGAAGAGGTCTAGCTTGAGCGAGACAAATACACTCGCTTGGGTGAAGGCTCTTAGCCTAAGTGAGAACAATGAGGATTCATGTTTTCGTGCACTGATTGAATTGGTTGATTGATATTTCCTAAGTTAAGGGAAATCTATGCATGTGTTTGTGATGATTGGGCTAGAAGGACTTAGTCCAGAGGATCTGGGATGTGCTTGGCCTGAGTCGCGAGCTGGGAGTTCGTGATGGGTGGACTGCATGCGGAATGTGAACAATTTAGTTCACTTGAGGTACTCTTGTTGGAAGGGTATGCGGGTCTGAGTCTGAGTGAGGAGTTCGGATGATGAGTGAGGGAATCCGTGAAGCAGGACTACGAGCGGGATAGGCTTGTAGGTTGGACCACGAGCGAGGAGGGTCGTGGAAGCACATGAAATCCAATGATTTAGAGTACATGCATGAACTCATAATGATTATGAGTGTGGGAAATTGGGTGTTTTGTGGAATAATAAATATTTATGACTTATCGGGTGGGTGTATTTCATATTTATTTATACCTATGTGCATAGCTCACGCTATTTGTTTGTGTGTGACGATGATCGAGTAACTTGTTATCCAAGAGCAGATGATGTTTCAAGTGAGCCAGGAGATGCTTAGTGGCAGAGAGTGGGAGTATAGTACAAGGGATTTGTTTAAAAGACTTTTATTTAATTTCCATGTAATTTAATTACAGTTTTCATTACTTTGGATTTATAAAATGTAAAAGTGAATTGTGAGTAATATCACTATTTATAGCGATTATTCAACTTTAAAGTTTTAAAATTTTTCGTATTTTGGGAAATGGATTGATAATAAAGGAGGTAGTATTTATATAAATTGTTTTTTTAATTGTTTTAAGTAATATCCTACTGGGATGATATAGTTGGTATCAAAGTAAAAGTTTTGAAAATATTTTAAATATTTTGGTGCTTTTCGGGAGTGAGCTTATCGTTTGATTGTTTGCGTGTTTGAGTCGAATGTTGTAAATGTGTGAGTGGATTTGCTTAACCAAGTGAATTTATTCTTAACAATTGAAATGTGGCGTATTCAGGCTATGGCTGCTAACAGGAGTAGAACGAATAGAAACGGCGCTGATGACATCGCGAAGGCTATTCGTCGGATGGTGGATGCGATGCAGCCGCTTGTAGCAGCGCAACCAAGGGCAGTGATTGCGCCAGTCAGGGTGCCAACTGTGAAGGATTTCCTGCGACACAAGCCAACATAGTTCACTAGCAAAGCCTCTCCTGATGAAGCGGATGCATCGCTCCGCAAATGTGAGAAGATATTCAACATGATGAACTGCGCAGATGAGCAGAAGCTCCTTTTTGCCACCTATCTACTGAATGATGACGCCGATTATTGGTGGGCAGGAATGCAACAACAAATGCAAACCCGGGAAGAACAAGTGGACTAGACTAGCTTCAGGACTCATTTCCTGGAGAAATATTTCCCAGATACGGTTAGGCAGGATAGGGAGGCTGAATTCCTCGCACTGCAACAAGGGGACATGACGATGCAGGAATATGTGAACAAATTTGAGCACCTGGTGAGGTATTACTCGTAAGCAATTACCGAGGAATATAGGTGTCTAAAGTTTGAGCGAGGACTCAAACATGAACTGAAGAAGGTGGTAACGCCTTTGAGGGAGAGAAGATTCCCAATCTTGGTGGAACAGGCCAAGAGTGTTGAGCATCTAGAGAAGGGCCCTGGCCCAATTATTAGACATCATAGGAATGTCGCAGAGGCTAGGCAAATGAAGAAGCCTTATAGCTGTCCCCCTACCACCTCTAGAGACTTTAAATGTTTCCAATGTGGGGAAGCACATCTAAGAGAAATTGACCACAGTTGAAGAGTCTGACCAGCGGACAAGGGAGCAGTCACAAATGTTTTATATACGATTAGGTCAGGCATTTTGCTAACCAATGCCCAAATAAGAAGACTAGTGCGGCGAAGAAGCCATCAACTTCGGGATTAGAGAGACCTAGAGCTGCTGGTAGAGTTTTTGCCATGACCACCACAAAGGCTACACAATCAGGTAACCTTATTCTAGAGCCTTGCTTATTGTTGGGTCAATCAGTGTTGGTGTTGTTCGACTCTGGAGCAACACATTCCTTCATCTCTAATGCATGTGTGGGGAGATTGAGTCTAGAGAGACGTGACTTGGGGTGTGAGTTGCTTGTTTCAACTCTTTCCTCGGGTCAGGTAGCTACTAATTCAGTCTGCGTTGGATGTTCAATTGAAGTGGCAGGTCACAGATTGTGGACGACACATTTTGGTGTTCCCAGAACATGAAGGATTGGAGTTGATCTCGACTCGAGAAGCTCTGAAAGAGCTGCAAGAAGGGGCCATGTGTTTCATGATGGTGGCTAAACAAGAAAAGAAAAGTGCAACAACGTTGATTCAAAGCATTCTGGTTCCCAATGAGTATACAAATGTGTTTCCGGATAAAGTACCAGGATTGCCACCAAGTCAAGACATTGACTTCACCATTGACTTAATTCCTGGTGCAGGTCTAGTATCTATGACCCCATACAGAATGGCACCTGCAGAATTGGCATAACTCAAGAAGCAAATTGAGGATCTGCTAGAGAAGCAAATTATCCGACCAAGCGCATCACCGTGGGGAGCTCTAGTCTTATTGGTGAAAAAGAAGGATGGGAGTTCGCGACTTTATGTGGATTATAGGCAGCTAAATAAGCTGACAATTAAGAACAAGTATCCACTGCCAAGGATCGACGACTTGCTATATCAGTTGAAGGGCACATGGGTGTTCTCCAAAATCGACTTGAGGTCTGGATATCACCAGATCCTGGTTCGGCTAGAGGACATGCAAAAGATAACATTCATGTCAAGATACGACCACTATGAATATGTGGTTATGCCATTTGGAATGACGAATGCACCAACCGTATTCATGGATTACATGCATAGGATTTTTCGACCTTGGTTGGATAAGTTTGGTGTTGTCTTCATTGATGGCATTCTTATCTACTTGAGGACTCGGGAAGAACATGCTGATCACCTGAGGGTGGTATTGGAGGTACTCAGAGAACACCAGTTGTATGGAAAGTTGTCCAAGTGCGAATTTTGGCTGGAAGAGGTGCAATTCCTTGGATATGTCATCTCAGCCAAGGGTATTGCGGTGGACCCAACTAAGATTGAAACGGTGCTTAAGTGGGAAATGCCTAAGACAGTAACGGAGGTGAGAAGTTTCTTGGGCTTAGCAGGCTATTACAAGAGGTTTATAGAAGGGTTCTCAAAGAAGGTGAATCCATTGACACATCTTACAAGGAAAGATTAGTCATTCTCCTGGACTGAAAAGTGTGAAGAATATGTTTTGAGGATATGAAGAAGTGTTTGACTACTGCCATAGTGCTAGTAATTGCTGATACTGAGAAGAAGTTTGAAGTGTACTATGATGCTTCATATCAAGGTTTGGGGTGTGTATGCAAAAAAGGAGACCGGTAGCATATGCTTCTCGTCAGCTGAAGGTGTATGAGAAAAATTACCCGACTCACGACTTAGAATTAACAGCTATGTGTTTGCCTTTAAGTCGTGGATGCATTATCTTTACGGCTCCTAGTTTCAAGTATTCAGTGACCATAAAAGCTTGAAATACTTGTTTGATTAGAAGGAGCTAAATATGAGACAACGTAGGTGGATGGAGTACCTGAAGGACTACGACTTTGAATTGCTCTATAACCCGAGCAAGGCAAATGTTGTAGCCGACCCTTTAAGTTGAAAGAAGATGCACATGTCCTGCATGATGATAAATGATGGACGTCCTTGGTGTAAGAGAGGAAGGAGATCCATGGAAGACACCAAGAAGTAGATGAAATGCAACAGAAATGAAGATAAGAGCAAGAAGAGCTCTCGACAATGGAGGTTTTTGGTGAAGATGAAGAGTAGAAGTTGAGCTATGGTATGGAAGGTGGCTAGAGGAGATGAAGGAGAAGGTTAGCCATGTATGCTCTCAAAATAATAGAAGAGTGGAGTGATCTCAACACAAACATTCTATTAGAAATTTCAATAGTGAAAATGTACAAATGGTCTACTTTTTGCTTTTATATGTGAGCCTAAAAGCAGACTCATTCTTGGCCCTTAGATCAAGCTTGGAGGAGAAGCTTTAATCATCACCCTTGGATGGTGGCTTGGAGAAGGAGGCATCTTCCTAGTCTTTGGATGAAGACTTGTAAAATAAGACACTTTCTTAGCCTTTGGATGAAGGAAACGCATGGGTGGAGTGTGGACTTGGCTCTGTGGGATGCATGATCCATAAGGTGTAGGAAGAAATGTTGACTTCCACTTAGTCCACCTCTGACCTTTGGTAGCTCATGGCCAAATCTCCTATTGGGCTTAATCAAGCCCAATTTTATCAATTCAACTACACATTGTTTGACTTATTATTCTAGAAAAACAAGGTCTAAACAATGGCCCATTTTAAATCTATACTACTTCCTTCATGCATCATCTCATATTTTAGAGATTTCTTTAGCCCATGTGAATAATGTAAAAAGCCTATGATTGACTTGATCATCTTATAAAAGGTCCATGTGAATCTTTCTCATTATGCTTCTAGTGATTGGGCCTTGATGTGGGCTTGGGCTTGTTGATGCACTTGAGCTTGGGCTTGTTGGGGTCACATCAATAAAGGAGTTGGAGTTGATTGAGAAAGTCCGCGATATGAATCTAGGAATGCAGTTTGGGCAAGATTTCATATAATGCAGCTTGTTGAAAGTCACTAATGAGTTTTTGAATGAAATCCGTGTGGCTCAGGGACATGATATGGAATTACAATAGTTTGTCAGATGGTTGGGTACAGATAAAGGGAAGGACTATCAGATAGGAGCAGACGACATTCTACGCTTTAAAGGTAGAGTGTGCGTGCCTGAAGGACCTTTATTCAAGAGGTAAATTTTGAAGGAGGGCCATCAGAGTCGTGTTAGCATACATCCAGGTATGACAAAGATGTATATGGATTTGAAGGATTCCTTATGGTAGAATGGAATGAAGAGGGATGTAGTAGACTTTGTTGCTCAATGTTTGGTATGTCAAAAGGCCAAAATTGAACACCAAAGGTCGGGAGGTACACTGCAACCACTAGACGTACCTCAGTGGACGTAGGGTCATGATTCAGTTTGGGTGATAGTGGACAGACTGACGAAGTGTGCACATTTCCTGCGTATGAATCAGAAGTGGTCAATGGACAAGTTAGCGGAATTATATGTGCGAGAAGTGGTGAGATTACATGGAGTCCCCAAAAGCATAGTGTCGAATGAGACCCTAGATTCACCTCACGGATCTTGAAATCATTGCAGGCGACATTAGGTACATAGTTGAGAATGAGCTCAACTTATCACCCTCAAACGGATGGTCAGTCTGAGCGGACCATCCAATCTCTAGAAGATTTATTGAGGTCATGTGTGCTAGACCACTTGGGAAACTGGAATGATGTATTACCCTTGGTGGAATTCACACACAATAATAGTTACCACTCTAGTATTGGCATGGCGCCCTATGAAGCACTATATGGAAGAAGGTGTAGAACTCTATTGTGCTGGTATCAGGATGGTGAAGCTTTTGTACTTGGTCCTGAGTTTCTACAATAGACGACTAGTAAATTCAGATTAATCCAGGATCGTATGCAAGACACCCAGAGTAGGCAGAAGTCTTATGTTGATAAGAGAAGACGACCATTGGAGTTCGATGAAGGAGATCATGTATTCCTCTGGGTTACTCCAACCACGTGTATTGGAAGAGTTCTTAAATCAAGGAAGTTGACTTCAAGATTTATAGGACCATATCAGATTACACGGAAGATTGGAACAAAGACATATGATATTGACTTACCACCTCACCTAGCTAACTTGCATAATGTATTTCATGTTTCACAGTTGAGGAAATACATTGGAAGTCCAGATCATGTGTTAGAAGCAGATGAGGTGCAAGTGCGAGGGGATTTGACCATGCTAGTTAGACCGGTTCGCATATTGGACGTTCAGGTCAAGAACTGAGGGGTAAAGAGATAAGGACGGTGAAGGTGCTTTGGGATGAGACGACACAGGAGATGACTTGGGAGATGGAGGATCTCATGAGGAAGTCTTATCCTCACTTGTTTCCTGCTAAGTTCTATTTTTGAGGACGAAAATTTTTTTAAGGTAGGGGAATGTAAAACCCGTGGAAATTAATTAATTAATTTATAGATGCGGGTGGTGGGAACTTTGATGACATTAAATGTTAAATATTATGACGTGGAAAAGTACTAGCTCAAATGGTTGAGAGTACTTGATTGTGTGAGAGGACTTGGATTCAAGTCTTACGTATGCCATTTGTGTGTGTGTTTGAATTATTATTATTGTTTTGATAATATATTGGGGACTGTTGAGTGATAGTATAATCATAGGATTATAATAATTATCACCAATTATGAGTTGGTTAAATGGTGATGTATTGAATTGCCATTAGAATGGTCACGGGTTCAAACCTTGATAGACATGAATTAAACCTTATTTGTTTGGTGGAATCGGCTTTAGCTTGAATGTGAAAGGGCAGAGAAAACCCTAGCAGAAGGGGCAACAAAGAGGGGCTGAAAAACCATTAAATAATGAACCTTGAATAGAAATTAAACCCACCATTAAGCCTATTTTTCATTTTAGCACTTAAACCCATAATTAAGACGCCTATAAAAGGCCACTTTGAGGTGAGGAGAAGGATTTTCTGCAGTGTCTTATTTGGCTTTTGAGGGAAAAACGAAATTAAGGAGTGTGTGGTGAGTTTTAAGTGCAACAAGAGGCTGAATTGGGAGGAAGCTTGAGACAAGGCACTGGTGAGCAAGGAACCCTCACTTTTCCAAATTTTGTGCAAGAAATTCCAGGTTAGGGGAAGCTGTCCTTTTGTGTATGAATCAAATGTGTTGTGATTTTTCGTCATTACTATTCTCAATTGATATCTAGATTGAGAATTGGTTGTAGGCAAAGCCTTTTATGCCTTACATGATTAGGAAGAGGGTTTTGGCAGTGAATGGATATTGTTGATTAAATTTTGAGTTTTTATATTCAATTGGATATAAAACATGTTCATGTGGGTTGTTTGTTGATATGGAATGCTTGGTAGCGTTTAAGTCGTGTTTTGGTATGATTTTGGTGAAATTTGAGTGTCAACAAGGGAGAACCTCTGCAATTTTCGCCCAAGCGAGTCACTCTCGCCTAAGCAAAAACTACAGAAACCTATTTCTAGTTTTAGGTCGAGCGTCTTGCTCAGGCGACCAATTTTTATGTTGGGCAACACATTCTCTCGCTCAAACAAAAATGGCTCGCCCAAGCGACGTCGCGATGAGACATATTGCGTGTTACGTTGAATCCTCGTCCAGGCGAGGGGCTGTGTTTGAGCGAACGAGGGTCTCGCTCAGGCGAGAAGGTCTCGCCTAAGCGAGATATCGTGGTAAGCCATTGTTTCACACTCGCTCAAGCAAAGAGGTCTAGCTTGAGCGAGACAAATACACTCACTTGGGTGAAGGCTCTTAGCCTAAGCGAGAACAGTGAGGATTCATGTTTTCGTGCACTGATTGAATTGGTTGATTGATATTTCCTAAGTTAAGGGAAATCTATTCATGTGTTTGTGATGTTCATAGTAGGAAAGGCGGGTATGCGAGTCTGGGTCTGAGCGAGGAGTTCGGATGACAGACGAGGGAGTCCGTGAAGCAGGACTACGAGCGGGATAGGCTTGTAGGTTGGACCACGAGGGAGGAGGGTCATGGAGGCATAGGAAGTCCCATGATTTAGAGTACATGCATGAACTCATAATGATTATGAGTGTGGGAAAGTGGGTGTTTTGTGGAATAATAAATATTTATGACTTATCGGGTGGGTGTATTTCATATTTATTTATACCTTTGTGCATAGCTCACCCTATCTATTTGTGTGTGGCGATGATCGGGTAACTTGTTATCCGGGAGCAGATGATGTTTCAGGTGAGCCAGGAGATGCTTAGTGGCGGAGAGTGGAAGCAGAGTACATGGGATTTGTTTTTAAAGACTTTTATTTAATTTCCATGTAATTTAATTACAATTTTCATTACTTTGGATTTATAAATTATAAAAGTGAATTATGAGTAATATGACTATTTATAGCGATTATTCAACTTTAAAGTTTTAAAATTTTGTATTTTGGGAAATGGATTGATAATAAAGGAGGTAGTATTTATATAAATTATTTTTTTTAATTGTTTTAAGTAATATCCTACTGGGATGTTACAAAAGTAGGAGATGAACAAATCTATGATTTAAATTTGGGGTGTCAACCTAGAAGTGAGAAAGTGGAGGTAAATGCTTAACCAGAAGAGGGGTTCAAGTTCTTGATTTCATGAAGTAAGAGTAAAAGTTGGGGGAAAAGTGAAAAAATCTAAGATAGGAAGTGAAATGATGAAGAGATTTTATTAGTGTAGTCACCTAACTAGAACTAGTGAGTTTCTTAAAATGGTTGAACAAGGAAAATTGGAAAATCCTAGTTTGAGATGTATCATAGAATTGCTAGATACTAATCAAACTAGTGACTTCAAGTTGAGAAAATATGTTGTTATAAGGATATTGTGGAGGAATGTTTTAAGTTGGTAGTTTAAAAAGTGCAGATGGAGTGCTACAATGGGTTCGTCGTTGTAATAGTTGAAATTTCTAGTTTGGATGTGGGATAACGTGTTGGGATCGATAAGTCAGACAAGTCAAGGTGATTGTTATAAAAGAAAATGAAGAGAGCATAATTTTCTTTCTACTTGATGAGTTAATATTTTAGGACGAAAATTTTCTACTTGGAGATAACGTAAAACCCTAGAAAATGGTGTTTAAGAAGTGAGAATGGTTTGAAATAGTCAAACTCAATTATTTTAATATTAAAAGGTTTTAGTATAAATATAATTGTTATAAAAGAGTTTCATTATTTTTAAAACACACTATCTTTCTAGAAACCACTTTTCTAGAGTTGTTTTACTCCTCTCCAGGAATTCTCTTCCTCTATTTGCTTGATTGAAGATTTGAGACCGTAGAAGTGATTATCGTGGCCAACTCTTCAATTTGGACTGATCAGTTTCTCCATTTGTGTAAGTTATGTTTCAACCTTGTTTCTTGGTCATCTTCTATTTTCTGTTGCATGTGAGGCTTTTTTTGCTTGCATTTTTCTTTTTAATCTTCTATATGAGTCTCTACTAATCAATGATCATAATGGTAGGTCCTGATCATTCTTGTGATGTTTCTACATGTAAATAGAACATCTTGTATAGTTGGAGGTAGTTTGGACTTTTTATAATCCTTTGGGTTTGTTGATTCGCTTTGTTAGGTAAGGGAAACTAATTGCACTATTTATAAATTATAGAATTTTTAAAGTTACTCATTATATGATTGTGTCATGAATTGTCTGCTTGAATAAACGATGTGAAAGGTTTTTTCTGTTTAATTGGGGCCTATGGTTCTAAATTGCATATTTTGAGTTATATGATGACATTTGAGTACAATGTTTGAATGATATTGCAATTGTGATGATTTGAGTTCATGTATGTCGTGTAATTCAAAATTGGTATGTCTTAATCTTGGTATGTGTTGTTGAACTTAACTGGTATGGCTAGAATAACATAAATATGCAAAATTGTGTTATGCAGAATTATGCAGACTCGCTAGGCAAGGCCAAGGTCAGAGAGCCATTAACTATATAAATGTTGGGCGAGGATATTCTCGCTGAGCGGTTCCAAAGTTCAAGAGCTTACTGACTTGTTTATCATTAGGCGTGACAACCCTTAACTGGGTGAATTATGAGTGATTTAATCTTTGTGAATTCTAGTGCTAGTGTTGTTGTGCGAGGGGTCTAGTCATTAGGCGAGTGGACCTTCAGGTACTACTCGTTGACCTAGTGGAATATCCTTACTAAGTGAGGCTAGCAGAATTTCAACCACGCATATGTTCACATTATGTTTGAATGTTTTATTAGATCTTATAAGTTGTTGCAACAACTATCTGTGTATGTGATTTGTATGATGATGGTTGGTACTCATCCAAGGAGGATTAATATTTGGTAATGTTAGTGTACGCATTGATGTGGGAGTCAAGATGTTGAAGGTTATCCTTTCGCTCTAATAACCATTTAAGCTTAGGTAGAGTAGAATGCAGGATGTGGTGAGAGGTGTAGAAGGTCCTAGTCTAGGGGATTTACCTTGTGTGTGGTAGGGTGAAACCCATTGACAATGACTCTTTAGAGCAATAAAGGCCACCATAAGTGAAAGACCCCCCGAGATTCACATCAATGCTTGTATCTGGATACTTGAGTCTTGTATTAGTCTTTGTGTATGTTATTTTTGTCTTTATCTATGATTTCTATCATTTAGTGAGTATGTATTATGTATTTTATTTCAATTATACGTTAACTCTTTTGCAAATTAGCTTACCCTTTGTGTTTTTTGTGTTGTTTGTCTCTCTCTTTTGCGATGATCACTTGTTTGGTGGGAGGAGATGAAGTTACATGTTTAAAGGCACCTTTGGAGGATGAGGAACCATTAGTTAGGTTAGTGGAAGGTGTTGGGAAGCTGTAGTAAGTGGTTAGTGTGTGTATTTTGTTGGATTTTTGTTGGTTTGCATAAATGTTATATTTTTATAGTCCTATCCTTTCTAAAACTATATTAATATACTTTGTATACCGGGTTATCTGTTTTGAACACTATAATAAAACATCCTATTTATCAGTTTTAAGCTGCTAAAATTGGAATGTTACATATTAAGTCAATGTATAATTAATTATGATCCTGTTTCACATTTAAATATTATTTATGATTATTATTTTGTGAATAATAAAATACGAGGGGTTTATATTTATATTTTGTTGCTTTTTGTTACAAAGCTTTCTCTCTGTTTTTTTTTTTTTTTTTTTTTTTTTTTTATTTTTCATTTTTATTTTTTTTTTTTATTTTTTTTTTTTTTTTTTTTTTTTTTATATCTTTTTTTTCAACTTCCATTCCAAGTTACCACATGGAGTGTAATGATTTCATTACATTCTTATGTAGTTTATGCTAGTTCAAATTTAAGGCATGTTTTTGGGTTGTTGTTGGTAAGACATATTCCTTTTCGGCGAATAGAAAAGCAACATTTTATTGATTTCATCGTCACTACTCTGTTTCTAAATACAAATTTGAGAGGTGAAAGTGGGATTTTTGAATTAAGAGAAAAATGATAAAAAATGAGAGAATTTAAATTGAAAATTTATAAATGATACGATGAGTTTGATAAATTAAAAAGATATTTTAACTATTAAAATTAGAAGATTACCATTTTATTTTGATCATAAAAGCAAGTTAAATTAAAACATAATAAGTTTAAATTTTGTTAAAATAAAATGTGAGTTATCATCTAAAATAAAAAAAAAATTAAAATAATAAATTTATATTGAAATAAGTTCAAATTAAATTCAAATAAATTTTGGATGAGTGATTAGTTTAAATATAATAATTATTATTGTTATTATTGTGAAATATGAGTTACTACTTAAAATGAGAAAATTAAAATTAAAAAATTATATTAAATTAAAATGGGATTTGTATTAATTAAGTTGAAATAAAATGTTAATGATTATTTTAAATAAATTATGTAATAATTTGAATTGATGAAATTTTTTTAAATTGAGATGTGGTCATTTAAAGTTAATATAAAAAAAATGGGAGTAATTTGTTAATATAAAGTTCTAATCAATCATTCTCGTGTGCCATTTCATTGGTCTAATAAAAAATAAACCCCTATAATTTATAAGATTTTGTGTTAATTATATCTACCTCTACCAAAATCATTTATAGGTTAAATCATGCCCTTCATCCCTATTTTTTTTTAGGAAAATCTCAATTCGATTCCTTTTTTTTTATGTGTCTTGATTTTGTCCCTATATTAGGAAATTTGATGCAATCAGATTCCTTTTCTTTGTAATGTATAAACAACGTTAAAGAGATGTCACATGTCAGTTCGTAATTTTTGTATTTTTTATTTTTTAAGGAAAATAAAAAAATCGTCACATGTCATGTTGACATTGTGCCATGTGGCAGTGACATTGAGATATGACAGTAACAGTTTCACGTGTCACTGTCACGGTTCTTGTATTTTTATTTTGTCTCAATTCAGTTCCAATTTTTTTTAAATTAAACAATTTCATCTCTATCCAAATTCAAACCAAATTTAATTTGTATTAAATTAAACAATTTCATCTCTATCCAAATTCAAACCAAATTTAATTTTATACAAATGTTATACAAGCATTTTTATTAAAATTGATATTTTTATAAAATATTTTTGACAACATTAGGTTTATTTAAATTTATATTCTACGTTGAATTTCATTTAAAATTGTTTTAAAGATTTTAAAGTTGTTAATAGAAAAAAGTTCAAAATTAATTTCAAGTAACAAATATGCTAAACTTGTTTATCGATTGCATTTCATAAAATAAAATAAATTTATTCACTTTTTCAATTCTTTTAAACAATTGTATATTTTTTAAATGTGTAAAATTTAATAATTTCTATATAAATGTTTGAGTTGGTTTAAAAATAAAAATTTTATAAATTCAAATGTAAAATTTTAAAATAATTTTAAACAATTTTAAAACAATTTAAAACAAATAAATTTAAAATTTGAAAATAATTTTAAATAATGTTCAATGTAAAATATAAATATAAATAATCTTAATATTTTTAAAAATATTTAATAAAAAAAATTTGATATATTTCTGTAACATTTTACAAAAATTAAATTTGGTTTCAATTTGGACATAGATGAAATTTCTTAATTTAAAAAAAAATGAAACTGAATTGAGACAAAATAAAAATACAGAATAAAATTGATAATAAGGCAATGACACGTGGTGTGATAGTGACATGTGGCACTGCACTACCATATCACATGGGATAATGTCAATTTGACATGTGACACTTTTTTAAAAAACATATAAAACATAAAAATAATAAATAAATAAATAAATAATTAAAACTCATAAACTGATATGTGACACTTTTTTAACGTTGTTAATACAATACTAACAATAACAATAAGGATCTGATTGTAACAAATCTCTCAAAATACAGACCAAATTGAGACGCATAAAAAAAAGAGAGATTGATTTAACAAAAATAGAGACAAATGGCGTGATTTAAAGTTTATAATATCTTATGCACCTAAATTTATTTTCATTATTGTATCTTAATATTAACTTAATATAAATGAAATAAATGTCATAAATTAATATCATAATAAATTTTGTACTAATTTTTTTAATATAATTTTTTCATAAATGATAATGTAATAAACCACTTTTACTTGGTAGGAAGGAAGTACAATTTTTTTATTTTTGGGTTAAATTTCTCACATCTTAGATATAATTTTTTCTCATTCTTTGTCTATATTATTTTCCTAGCGTTTGTACAAGTTATAATTACGTATGACTTAGATTGAAATTTACTTATATAATTACAATATCATGTCAATTTTTTTTTCATTGATAACTTAATGATTGGTCCAAGTATAAACTTACGAGTATCATAAAGTACATGTAACCAAAGTTGGGTACGATGAATGTAAGTTTTCTGAAATTGTAAAGGTATGATGTTAGAAGATGTTGGCTTTGAATTTGGGGATGCTCAAGATTCGAACAGCGTGTTACTTAGGCTCCCATGGCTTTGTATTTAGGTTAAATTATAATATTGTCTTTTTTAAAAAACAAAATCAGAAAATCTAGGTTTCAAAGTTTGGAAAATGAGAATTTTTGATCCAATCTTCAATTTTTATATGTTTTTTTTAATTTTTAATTAATCAATTTATTTCGAAATGGTTTGTTAAATGCAAGTTTAGTTAGTCAAAAAGCAAAAAGGTACTCTGAAAAAGAAAAAAAGGATAAAAATGGTACATGCAAAAACAGATGGGGTATTTTGTAATTAAAAATGTGTTCAAATGGTATTCGTTTCTGGTCTCTTCATCTGTTCCTGCACAAAACAAATAAGATAAGTTACGCACAAGTGTCACCTTACCCATGCAATCCGTTATCTCCTCAGTTGGCCTCTTCCCAGTTTGCACATGTCTATTTGGACCCGGGAGGGGTTACCTGCACAAGAGACTCTGAAGCTCAAGTCAGCTAAAACTCTCTAAAAGTCAAATCAGGTGATTAATGAAGTAATGAATGCGTACCTTTAATTACTGGGGTCCACACATATTTATAGAGCATTAATTATGTTTGGCCACATCATGGACTGGGCCCTAGTTTGGGCTGTAAGTGGGCCTGGACCCTAGCCCAGGCCCTTAGTTCGATTATTGTGGGTTCATTGGATATCAGGGGGTTTTGATTTCGCTAAGTCTTTTGGAATGGTCCGATTTGGTTACTTCTCTAGTTGGCTTATGTTGTCTTCGTCCGTGTACTGTCCTAGGTTGGCTTATGTCGTCTTCGTCCGTGCACTGTCCTAGGTTGGCCGCTCCATTAGCAACCTTTGTTATGAGTTTAGGCATGTTTAGGTCTATGCTGGCCCGAGGCGTGTACTTTAGTTGTTTCCGACATATATGTGGGAGTTGTTTGTTGTTATTTATATGGTTAAGTTGGCCAGATACGGTACATCATCCATACAAAGATTCATGGAAGTTTAATCCTTTGAATCTGTCTTTCCAAATGACTGCAAATCAGTTCATCCAAACAACATTGACATTTGCATTTTTATCCTGAGTTAGACTAAATTAACTCAGACAAACACAACATAAAAATGAAAAATTATTATATTTGAATAAAATAATTTATAAAAATAATTCATTTATTTGAATAAATGAAAATCCTTTACACTAAAATAAAAAGTTATTAAATAAATAAATGAAAATCCTTTACACTAAAATAAAAAGTTATTGTATTTGGATAAAGTAATTTATAAAGATAATTCATTTATTTGAATAAATAAAAATCCTTTACACTAAAATAACTTGAATAAAATAATTAGAATGAAATGAAATATAAGAAATTTTGAAAGATATTCACAAAATTTATGTATATTTATTTACATCGATTTATTATTTAATTAGAATTAAATTTCAATTTATAAATTTAAATACAAAAAAATGAAATTAAATATTTATAAGTAGTACAGTCTGAAAAATGAAAACACACTTTTATAATTTTAAGTGAAAGTGTATATAAGTTTTATACATTATTTATTTGATCATGAAACTTATTGATCGAATTAACAATATGGTTAGATGACTTAATTTGAGCGTCGATTAATTTATTTTTTAAAGTTTAATACTTTATAATATAATTTCTTTTAAAATAGCTTAAATATTAATTTCTTAGTAATATAAATTTCAAATTATCTATACAATATTAAAAACTATAAGCGGATCAATAATTGCTGAAATCAAATTAGTTGAATATGAATTTTTAATTGTCTGATTTATTGGTGAATTACATTCACTTTAAATTTTTATTACTATAAAAAAATAATAAATTAATAATTTTATTATATATTATTATATATTGATGGTAACTCCCTAGCCAAAGGGTTAACCACAAAAAGCATGATTAAGCGTATACAAGAAGAGTTAGATTCATATGTAAAAGGTGGGTCCAAACTCTTATTCTCTTAGGCACCTTGGAGAACTCTTAGTAGTGTAGATTTATTTTGGGCTTTGTATATGGGCCTAATAGTGTAGAATTTTTTTTGACCCTATATAATGGGCCAAGTAGCATAGGGTTTTTGGGCCTAAGAAAAGCCCATGAGTTGGAGCGCATTTTCCATTGACTTTACAAAGTCAACATGCGCATATGTAGTAGCTTGGAAGGCAAGGAAGAGAGTGGCCATATGTCATGCTCTCATTGGAGAGTTTTCTTAGTGGCCACATGACACTCTAGGATGGAGAGAATTTTCTACCTTCTTGAGTGGCCAACTGACACTCTAGGAATGGAGAGGATTTTCCACCTTCTTGAGTGGCCACATACTTTGGGAATGGAGAGGATTTCCCACCTCCTTGAGTTTCCACATGTCCTTCTCTTATTGGAGAGGATTTTTACCTGTCTCCAAGCTAGCTAAGTTAGAATTTTTAGAGTTTTGCATCTCCAAATTTGGAGACACTTTAGGCTATAAAAGAGGTGTGTCCCCCTTATAAATTCACTTTGAGATTAGTATAGTTATGCTGCCAAATTGCTTGTGCACACTTGTCTCTAACGTCAAGGCTAGAGCATTCCATGTGGTCTTCTCTAGCCACCCTTCCTTGAGAGCACACCATTTTATCCATTCTCACCATGAAACCGAGAGCTTCCAACCCACACCATCCATGCTTTCATGCTTGCTCATCTTCGTGGATCTCTTCTTCATGCTTTGGATGCACCTAGGTTGAGGAGGGATCCATTAAATTTAGATACAAATAATTTTTAGTTTGTAAAATAAGGTTTAATTTAGTCCGTACAATGACTAATTATTTTGATTTTTAGATTTGATCATTGTTTAATGATTTTTTTATAGTATAATGTGGAGGCTATCATCTTTTTTGGGACTTCTTCCTCCACCTCCAAGCATTTTTTTTTTATACTCCCAAATATTTTGAAAATTTCCAAAATGACCTTTTGACTTTTACCAGTAGTTAGGTAAAAATATTAATTACCCTCTCTATTTAATACCTCACCAACCTGTACCTTTATCATTAAAACTAAATAAAACAAAAAAAATTAAAAATTAATATAAAAATAATTTTAATAAACAATTATAAATAAATCTGGATATATATTTACTAGATGTAAAATATATATATATATATATATATATTATTTTTTTTGAATTTTGTTTTTATATAATGTGTTAAGAGAAATAAATAAAACTAAAACATAAATAAAATTAAAAAAGTAACATATTTTATATATATATATATATATATATATATATATATATATATATATATATATATTGTGTGGGGTGGGGGTGTTGGTGCGGGTGGGTGGAGGCGCGTGCATGTGCATATTTCATTTAATTTTTATATATTGTATTAAGAAAAATAAATTAAAGTAAAACAAAATCATAAACATCCCATTTACTAGTGAAACTATTAAATAAAGAAGTTCATAATTAATAACATAAGACATATAAATCCACACACTAATATAATATATTTATATAGTCATCTAACAAAGATTTAACTATACAAACAATATAAAGAGTTTAAAGGTTTGAACCATTAGGGATTCTATCAAAATTGCACACATTTCGCATCTAACTAACCTAAGCTTCAAGTTAAAGGCTCCTGCACATGCACTGATGCATTAATGCATGCATCATCATCTACTCACACTACATTGTTCATCATAACAAAAGAAAAGAAAAATAAAGCAAGACAAACAAGGAAACAAACAAGGTAAGCTAGTTGAATAAATGATACATATGCATTTTAAAACATTCCATATGCATATAAGTTTTTATTTTAAAATATACAACAGAATCACTCAACATGTGAGATTTTAATCCAAATTATTCTAGACTCAACCTTATTTGGATAGGTGCACTTGAGTTAGACTTGTGAAGCCAAACACCTGTGGTGATAGAAACTTCTTTATCGAACTATAACTCATAAGTTCAATCCTTCTTACAGTAAAAAATAATGGAACCATTTTATGACAAGATCTTCTCTCACTCTCACCACCTAACCATTCTCTTATATATGAGTATGAATAACTAGTATAGTTCAAGATAACCTCACAAAATGGAATATCTATGATCGAATGAAATATGTATTACCTTCACTTGACAAAGATATTCATTGCCTAAAGCAAAAGATATATTAGAAGATCTCTCAAACAAAGAGCTAAATCTTGTTTTTCTTCACCAAATCCCTAAACAAAGCATTGTCAACTCCCTTTGAGAAAAAAAAAAAACTTGAATGGGGTTAGTTAAGAATGATTGGGATCCGAAAGAATACTATTGAAGTGGCTTGAGAAAGAATATTAGTTATGTTAGGAGCACCTTGGTAAAAGAGTACTTGATGAGTTCATATTTTTGCCCTCATTTAATGTTTAATTTTAGGCATTTAATTGAATTTGTGTGCTTAAAAAGTGATTTAATTGACAATTCTAATAATTAGGCTATTTGAGCTTGTGTGATAAAAATGTCTTAAAAAGTGATTTTTAGCTGCATAAATTATTTTTGGATATTTTAACATATGTTAATGCAACTGAAGTTAAGATTAAGCTCATTTAAAGTGGAAAAACCTTTAAATAAGGTTGAAATTTGCAAGTTTTGAAAAAATCACTTGTGCACCCCCTAAATTACATATATACTCTCCTCTTTCAAGTGAACCACCTAAAAACCTTTTCTACACCCCTAATTTTTACTAAGTTGCACCCCTCTTTCCACTCATAAACTAGATGCACTTAGATGTTACCATGTGGCAATCCTCAATTTTCAAATTTGTCCAACCATATGTTGCCACATGTCATCTATCCATCACTAAACATATGAGCCAATAACATGTTGCCACATAATCTCATCTTCTTTTCTTCAAACCCTAAGCACCAACAACAACCTTGAAGCTGACAACCACTACGCGAACGCACAAGCTGCACCATTGTCGTGCCTTCACGTTGCTGCCAACCATGAAATCACGAACGCACACTGCCTGCACCTACATCGGAACCCATTGTTCACAGTTGTAAAGCTTCACTCACCATTGCAACACCATTTTCTGCATTCCTTGCTTCATCAAAACGTGAACAACAGTGGCCACAATCCATGAAGGAGGCAGAAGTTCTAATTCTGGAGAGAGAGGAGATGCCACATGTCAGCTTGTCAATGGATCAAACTTGGTCAAATCTGGTCAAAGACTGGTCAAATGAGAAGGGTTTACGTTCAAATATTCATCTTTTTCGATTTCCCAACAAATTTGGACTATAAGATTGAAAATGGATTACTTAGAAAATTAATGAAAATATTATTTGGTGATAATTTATCAGATATTTTTAAATAATTTATTTATTTAATTATACCATAAATTATTAACCAACTATATTTGTCAAATATTTTTAAAACTAACTGTCTCTCCAAATATTTTTAAATCTTTATCTTTATCTTTATTTTAAAAGATATTTGAGAGATTTTAGCAACATAAAAGCCCAGTCCAAGTCCTATATAAAGAGACCAAGAGAAAGCAAAAAAGACAAGCTCGGGACTTCAGAGTTTAGGAACCCTTAGGGGGGGCTTAATTTCGCTTCCCTTCTCTCTCTACTCTTTTCTTCTATTTTTATTTTATTTTGCATTCTATGGAGTGCTAAACTTCTTGAGTTGATTCCATTGTAATTTCATTATGGATTCTGAGGTTATAATGAAATAATTTCTTTGTTCCTTTCATTATTGTTGAGGTTTTAATTCATCTATGTCTTTTATCTTTGAATCACGTGAAAAATAATGGTTTTTACATCATATCTAATTAGTGAGATTTTTTAATCTATATGCATATCCATCATATGATTTCAAGGTTTTTAATTTTAATTGAGAATTTACTTTGATTAAATTTAGAAAGTTTCATGTGATTAAATGGGTTTTTGCCATTGAGAATGCACTTTGATTGGAGGTTAAAACTTTATCTAAAATTAATCAAGAATGTACTTTAGTTAATTAGCTTTTTGCTTGATTTTAGAGTTAAAAGAATGGACATGATTAAGGATAGTAATATTTAATTGAGAATGTACTTTGGTTAAATTTACTATGATTAATCTACAAAGTTCTTGCTTTTGATTGAGAATTTACTTTGGTTAATAGTGAGAATGTGAACAAATTAATTGAGAATTTACATTGATTAATTTGCTAATCTACAACAATAATTAATTGAGCAATAATCTTTAGATTACCGATGATGGATCTATTTTGCAAAAAATGGTGGAATCAATCTATTTTCTTTACTATTGTTTTTATCCTATTTTATATTTTTCCAATTTTATTTCTTTGTTCCTTATTTCCTTTGATTAACTTTTTTGTATAGTTTTTATAAGAATTAATTTGTTAGAAATCAATTTCGGGTTTCATTGGGAGATGACTTTGGGTTACTTTACCCTTTCTATTCTTGTTGACTACTATCTTAACAATACTGAAGTTGTTATAGATAAGTAGTATTAATTTGATCGCGTCAACGACAATGTTATCTGTACTCAATGGGTTAGCCAAAAGTGGATATGAGAACAAACAATACCCAAGAGATTAGCAAGGAGTGGCTGTGAGCCCAACGAATACTCATATTCTACTTCACAACATTTGTTTGCTTAATAAGAAGCCTATTGGAGATTTATAAGTTGTTTTGTAAGCTCATGTGCACCATAGAATTTGATAAACCAATCTTTTCTTCAGGATGTGACTGTCTTCTCTAGGTTCCTTTTTTATTTCTCTGTTAAACACCTTTATTTTTCCATTGGTTTGTGGATGATATGGGGATGAAATCTTGGGTTTCTCTCCACAATGTTTCAAACATTTTTACAACTGAGTATTACAGAAATGAGATCCCATATCATTGATAAACACTCTTGGAGTACTAAACTTGCATAATATTTTTTCTTCAAAAATTTGACCACAATTTTGGTATATGCTTTTTGAGCCACAATTGCTTCAACCCATTTGGATACATAATGTATTGCTACAAGGATGTACTCATTTGAAAATGAAGGTGGTAGATGTCCCACAAATCAATTTCCTATTAGTTAAACATTTCAACCTTTATAATGTTGTTTAAAGGTGTTTAATGCTTCTTTAAATATCCTCTAACATTCATTGTCGAGCAAAATAAACCATATTGCAACACTTTTGTTGTTGTTATTGTTGTTTCTCCACTAAAATGACCAGCAAAAGGAGAATTATGTCAATGCCACAAAATGTTGTTTGACTCCTCAATTGTGACACATATCCTTGATAGATTATCTTATCCTATCTTGAATAAATGAGAATTATCCCACACAAATTTCCTAGGATCTCTAAAAAGTTTCTTTTTGGTGCCAATTAAAATATTCAAGAATAACACATGTAGCCTTGAAATTTGCCATATCAGCTGTATCCTAAGTAACCATCCAGAAAATAATAAAATTCTTGCCCTAGTTTTCTCTCAAATATTTGATCCATAAAAGACAAAGTAAAATGATCCTTTTTAGTGGCTTGATTCAGTTTTTTATAGTCAACACATATTCTCCAACCAATGATTATTCTAGTAGGAATCAACTCATTGTTATTGCACACAACAATCATGCCTCCTTTTATAGGCTCTACCTGGACTAGACTAACCTAGGAACTGTAAGAAAAAGGATAGACCATCCTTAATTGTTTACTACCTCTTTCATGGTAAAATTTTGTCTCCTCTGAGATTGAGCCAAATGTGTATAGTTTTGTTCGATGTGAATTCTATGAATGTAGTATGAAGGACTCATACCTTTGAGATAAGATAAAACCTAACCTATTACATCCTTATTGGCGTTAAGAACTACAATAAACTTTTCTTTTTCTGCAACAAGGGAGAGCATTGTTGATGACCACTGGTTTGTGCCATCCTTCTTCAAGAAAAAAATATTTGAGATGTCGAGGCAACACCTTCAACTCTAACTTCTTATCTTCATATGCATTTTAATTTGACAATTTTCAGCGTCAACAAATGGAAGTTATTCTTTTGAATCCATATACATTTTCATTTGACAATTGTCTCATCATCCAGGTTTTCATCTTCATAATTTATTGTTAATGCTTTTTCTAGAGAACTGAAAGTGGTCCACTATTTTTTTGTTTCTAGAAAAAGTTCATCGATTTCATTTAGTTTGAAGCATTACTATTTTTCTTTAGGATCTTCATTGCCTCAAAGATATTAAAGTTTACTTTGCCATTTTGCACTTTGACCTTCAAATGGCCATCATCTACATTAATAATGACTTTGGTTGTCTTCATGAAAGGTCTTCTCAAATCAAAGGCACTTCACAATCTTCTTCAATATCCATGATGAAAAAATCTACTGGGAATATGAATTTATCATCTATGACCAAAACATATTCAACTACATTGTACATATACTTCATTAATCTATCAACTAATTATAGTGTCATCCTTGATGGTCTAACTTCCCAATCTCCTATTCGCTTGAACATAGATAGGACATTAAATTGATACTAGTCCTTAAGTCTACTAAGGCTTTGCTTAATGGTAGAGTTCAACTAGTGACTGGAATGGTGAAATTATTAGGATCTTTAGATTTCTAAGTAAATGTCTTATGAATTATAACATTGCATCCTACTTTAAGCTCCATAATCTTTTCTATAATATTCTTTTATATGTAAAAAGTTATTTCATGAATTTTGCATATGTTGGCATTTCCTTCATAACTTCTACAAAGGGTATGTTAATTTGCAACTGCCTAGAGATATTCATGAATCTTGCAAATTCCATTTTTTTGTCTTTCTTTGAAGGATGAGGAGGATATGGTTGATTCTTTAGTTGATCATGTACTTCAATCTTCTCTTTCTTTTTCTTATTCATTTTTTTTTCTTTTTTCCTTTTCCTTTTTCTTATTTTTGTATGTTTGTTTCTTCCCTACTATTTACAATTTTTTGTTCCTTCTTTTTCTTCTCTTCCTAACACTCATTTTTATTTTCTTTTTCTCCTTTCAGTAGAACTTCCTCCTACACGGCCAAGTTATCACCATCCCTATGCCATTTCTCGTAGTTATTGATTTACAATGTTCTTTGGGATTAGTTTGTGTATTAGCTGAGAATTGGCTAACACACCAGTCTAAGAGTTGCTTAGCCAATTATCCAATTCATGTCTCCAAATTTATAATTAAAGCTTTTTGTGTTTTTCTGATTGGACAATGAGGCCTGCATGAATTGCTTTAAAGTCTCATCCAATTTAGTTGTTCTTTCATGCAATGGAGTGTATTATTCTTGTTATTTCTAAAAATGAGGTTATCTTTTAGATGGATCAACATTATGTTCCATGCATAGCATTGGTTTTGATTATTTCTATAACCTTGTGAAAAATTGTTAGCATAAGCATTTTATCAGAGTTACATAATTTAACTTTCCTCTCTAGTTATTAATATAATGGATTTCTTCTACTGAACCAAATTCTAGGTATTGGTATTGGTCATTTGGATGATCTTCACCACAGAAATCACATCTTAGAGGTGGCTACACTTGGTTGACATTCACAAAATGTAGTAGTATTGGCAGTTTGGCCATCTTCTGATGAGTTAAAATTTCATTTTGAACTAGTATAGCATATATTTACATTCGAAACTCCCCTTTGTTCCATGTGATTTTTTTGTTGTGATGAGCTTGCCTATTAGTTGAGGATAAACTAATTTTGATTATTGTGACCTGGTATGCACCTACAACCATCATTGTTCCTCTAGCTGCTGCATCTAATAACATCTTTACTTCTAGATTTAATCCATTGTAAAACATGTTTAATTGATCCACATCCTCAAATCTATTATTAGGACATTTTTTAGAAACAACTAGAAATCTTTCCCATGCTTCATAAAATGGTTCCTCTTACCCTTGCCTGAAAGTAGAAATATTAGATTTAGTACTTACATACTTGGCGAAAAAAATATTTTCAAGAACTTGCTTTCTACGTTAGTCTAACTAGTTAAACTTTAGCTTGACTTAGATTTTATCCACTTCTTAGCTTCTCCAATCAAAGAGAATGGAAATAGCTTCATGTATGCAAGTTCTTCTTGATTTGCTTCAAGTCCTATAGTTGCATAATGTTCATAAAATGTTTCTAAATGACAATAATGATCTTTATGATCTTTGTTTTGCTCATGTATATTCATTTTACTTTCTTTATATGTTGTTCAAATAGTAAATTCTCTACAAAACCTTTCCCTCTCAACATCCTAAATCACACTAAACTTAAGCAAAAGATCAGTGTAGTTTGAGAAATAGTTCACGCACTATTGTAGTGTTTTTGGTTTGGTGATGATAAGTTTACTTTGAAAGTTTGGTGCAAGAATTATGGTTGTGGTTTCTATTTGATTTTATGCAGAATCTCTAATGAATTATATGTTAAAATCCTTAAGTGCAAAGAAATAATGTTGGTGTTATGATATGATGATGAGGTATGGCTGATCATATGACAATGTTATAAGCATGTATGCATGCATGTGATGGGATAATATGAATTCTCTGAAAACCTTAAAGCCAAGAGGGCTCTTTTACCTAAAGGGCTTTATTGAGTCAGGGTAAAAGGGTTTGTTTCAGTAATAAGCCTTTAGCATGAGTTTAGCAAGAGTACTCTTACCCAAGGCTTTATTTAGCGAGTAGAGTTGTTGCTTGTAAGTTTATGGAAAGTAGGGGAAAGACCCTTTTCCAAGCGGCGTTGTTGCACATGAAAGATAGAGCAGTTGGTTATGAGAGAATGTCATATTGTTTGATATTAATTGGTGGAAATATTTTGATGATTGCATGATTGTGGTTGTAGTTTCAACCTGCGATGATCGTATAACTTGTGTGGTACGGGAGTAGATGTTGATGCAGATATAGTTGGAGAAACATAGTTGTGGGGAAGTTTTTGGGATTTTTTGGAAAGAAAAGGGTGTTTTCTTTTGAAATAAGAGATAATAGTTTGACTATTTTTGAATTTGGAGCTAGGAAGAAATTGTAATATGTTTTCTTTTGATGACTTAATATGGTTGGTTTTTTTAACGAGCTTTTATTTTAGAGAATAAAGCTTGTTTTGGATAAGATTTTGGAAAGTGATTTTTAAGATAAAATATTTATGAAGTTTACTATTTTATAGGATGATATCAGAGTTTTATGTTTGAATTTTGGGAGAGAAAAAAATAAAAAATAAACAACAAAAAAATGGAAAATAAGCCATCCTTAGGCTAGCCAAGGTTCAAGGTTGTGTCCTTTCCTACACCAACACATACAATAACCACTAAGTCACAAACTTTCTCATGATATAATGTGTGATACCCTAAACAAATATTACTTGATACAACAAAATATAATTAAAATAAACCATCTGATACTATTCCTAACCACGAGAAAATTTAATATTTTATCGATTCGATTAAAACAAAATCCATAATTCACAAGTACATTATTACAAGTCTGAAATCCGAAAAGCAACTAAAAATAAAAGATAAATCAAAACATAATACTTTAGTAAAATCCCCAAGCTAGACCTCAACTTCATCTCTATGCCTCGCCAACATTGCCTGAAACCACATATGCTTCTGTGTGAAAAGTTACACGATCATCGCTAATCACACACAGAAAGGGTGATCTCAAACAGAATAAAACATGCGTAAATAACATGAATACCTCACCCAAAACAAATAACCTCACTTGGCAAGACTCACACACTTAGAGACCTTATAACAAAAGGTAGATATGTAACCATTGTCTCATAACCTATATGAGACTAGCATATCCAAACACATTGTGATCCTGTTCAACCATGGCCTTAAGGATATAATATGCTTCTACGAACCTGCCCCTTTGTAGTCCAACCTCTACGAACATGCCCATTAGTAGTCCAACCTCTACGAACCTCCCCGCTCGTAGTTCAACATGCGTGAACACATCCAATTACAAACCTCCATGTTCGTAAAACCATCAAGTGTGAGCACAGAACATAGAACCTTCCCGCTCGTATTCACATAAGAGTACCACTAATACGAACCTCCTCGTTCGTATTATTCACATGTCCAAACTCAATTATGCACCTCCCTGCTCGTAATACATTCAAGCATATCCTAGACCCAAGGCCATCACATCTACGCATGCAAAAAAATACAAAACCCACAACCTGTCGTGTTGCAGACTGCCTAGTTACCCCATAACGCCGCTTGGCGCCACACCTCATAAGGCCTCCCTAATTCACCTATCTTCTGGCGGTCCAACAACACCGCTAGGCGCTACACCAGTAACGTTAAATGTATAGTTTTAAGGGTTCTAAAACAATGTCCAAGCACCAAAACATACAAGGCATACATCCAAAATACCTCAGTACATGTTCATGTAACTATATATGACTCATTTGTACAACCACACATCACATACATCAATTATATATAGATACACTTGCATTCACCAACTAAGGCCATACCAACACTTAAATTTAACAAAGAAGCACTCATGTTCATGGAGAACTCAAAACAGAACCCAAACCATGCCTCCAACTCATGCCACATCGAATTTACCTCAAACAACACCTGCAACATTCCAATTATACCAATTCAAATTTAGCATCATCACATGATCATACATTCATACACTAGACTCACAATAATAATAATATGTCCATTTTATATCAATGCCACATACAATAAACAAACTATTGATAATTAAATATTTATTCTTTTATTTATTATTTTCCTAGGTCTTACATAATGCACACCATAAATTTGAAACACATATATTTTGTATTTCATAATTAAATAACATAATTAAAATAAATAAAACATTAACTTAAATCACTCAAATAATTATTCCATGTGTCTTGCAATATTGGACCACGTGACCACTATACCAACAAAAGTTCTCATCTATTAATAATACAATTCAAGGTAGCACAAAAGACAACTTTTTAAATGACCCACGAAAAGCAAAACACACAAAATTAACTCAAAATAGCATTTTGTAACACTCTCTTTGATTGACAAGTGGCACAGCCTCGCGATGACACGTGTCACTCCTTTTCTAAACCCTAATTCCTTCACACTCCACTCTTCTCTCACTCTCTATCGTCAACACTCTTCTCTCACTGTCTCTCTCTGCCCTAACCCTAACAACTTTTCTCTCACTCTCTGCCGTCAACACTCTTCTCTCAATGTCTCTCTCTGTCGTAACCTTAACAACTCTTCTCTCACTCTTTGCCATCACGCTACTTTCCTACTTTCTTTCACTTTCTTCACACTCAACTATTCTCAACCACACCATATTCATCCGCGATCATGTTTTTACATTCTGATTTCCCATTTTTTAGTTTTTTTCCGATCATTTTGTGGTTTTGCCTTCACCTTTTCCTCTTCATGTTTTTTTCTCTCATCTCCGATCATTTTTTTGTTTTGTATTTATGGTTTTTTTAGGTTTTATCCGATGAGTTTTTGTTTTTGCCTTCACCGTTTACTCTTTATATTTTTTCTATCATCTTCGATCATGTTTTCGTTTTGTTTTTATGGTTTTTTTAGGTTTTTCCTGATGAGTTTTTGGTTTTGCCTTCACCATTTACTCTTTATGTTTTTTTTATCATCTCTGATCCTCTCCGATCAGTTTTTCTTTTTTTTATTGTTTTTTAGGTTTTTTCGTATCAGTTTTTGGTTTTCCATCATTTTCGACCACTAGGCTGATTTCACATTTTTTATGGTTTCTCCCATCATCTCCGATCATGTTTTGCTTATTTTTTTTAGGGTTTATTTGTATCTTTTTCTGTTTTTGTTGTTTTATTTTTCAATGCTAATTTTTTTGTTTTTACAGGTTGATTTCAGATTTTTTAGGTTTTCTCCGATTAGGTTTTGGTTTTGCCTTCATTGTCTATTCATTTTTACAGGATTATTTAACATTTTTATTGATTACCTATTTTGTAGGTTTTGAAGATTGATATACAAGATGTCTCCAAATGACAGTCATGAGTTTAGTCTGAAGTTTGAACTCATTGGAACTCATTGAGTTCTGTTAAAGTTGGAACAGTGATTATTATTTTTAATTTTGATATGCATTGATATTATTTTCATCTAAATTTATTTTGTTCATCTTTTATTGTCAGTGGTTGTTGATTTCTTGGTTGTTGATGTTGTTGTATTGTATTAGATGTAACAATATTAATACATAATTAGTTTTTAAGTGTATGTTTGATTTTTGTTTTTTGATTTTTTTAAAAGGAATTGCTTAGTTTTCTTCATTGCAACCCAAGGTGGATCTATTTTCTTAGTCAGTGTTTGAATTCAATGCAGAGGAATTAATGTTTTTTATGCAAAAGATATCATTTTAGTTTTGATTTGTAACCTTATAATTTATTTGTAACCTTATGATGGATTTTTTTATGTAGGTTTAGCCATATTTTATGTTGGAGTACTCAGTTAATTAACATCATGTCTTTTCTTTCCTTTATCTTCGATGCAGCTACATGACTGCATCATGTTATTTCTTTCCTTTTTCAGCTTTGTGATCTCTTCATAGTTTTGTTTTTCTTCTTTCCTTTTTCTTCTTTGTTGTCTTCATATTTCCTTTTCTTGAAACCTTCAAACAATATCTTTATTTCCTTTTAAATGTCCTGCAGGTTTTATTTTTCTTTTGCTGTCTGCCAAATTTTCCTTTTATTCCACAACATTAAGCCGTGTGAAAAAGAGCTTTTGTTTTTTTCTCTATTCTTCATATGTTTGACTAGTTGTTCTTCCCACATTTTACTCTTTTTGGGAAACCAAAACCAGAGTATGCGTATGGTTTTGGTTTGAATGAACCATAGTATGCATTTCATAAAAGTTGTTTTTCTTTCTTTTGTCCTATTCATATGTTTGACAGTTGCTTATCCCAATTTTTACTGAACTTGTGTAACCAAGACCACAACATGCGTACGGTTTTACTTTTGATGTATTATCTCTACAAATACATTAGACTATTCTTATGTTTTTATGTTCTATACAAATACATCTATCCACAACTTCCTTTCTTCACTATTGTCTAATTTTCCGTTTTCTTTACACCATGTCTGCTTTGAAAAAACAAACCTAGTCATTACAAGAACTGGACCCGGAGAAGGAAAGCTGGAATATTGTTGCAAGAGTGGTAAGGTTATGGTTTGTAGAAGATTACACAAAAGGAAAATCTCCATTTTCCATGGCGATTGTTCTTCAAGACAAAGAGGTACTATACCATACTATAAACGTCCGTCATTTTTTTTTAGTTTTCTTAATTTTTTTAGTTTCCATGTTATATTATAATGTGATATATGAAATTGTTTTTGCAGGGTGTCCTAATCCATGCGTCTGTTAGACGCACACTGATATACAAATTTCAATCTGAAATCAAAGAGGATAAGGTTTACTCTATTAAGTCTTTTAGTGTTGCATGTAATGGTGGTTCTTATAGAACTTCAAATCATGCCTATAAGATCAACTTCCAATTTGGAACCAAGGTCAATTTGGTAGAATCTACCTTAGTTCCCAATATTAGTACTGCATACACCCCTTTTTCAACCATCAAAGCACCTGGTTTTGACACAGATTACTTAGTTAGTAAGTATATTACTTTTTTTTTTCTTCTTTGCGTTTAAATTTTTATTCGTGTTTTATTTTTTTATTGTTTTATTTTTGTTTAGATGTCATTGGAATGTTTACTGGTGTTGGAATAGAGAGAGAGTTAGAGAAAGTTGGTAAGAAGACCAAGATGAATGTCATCCTTATTGAATCTGATGGGTAAGAATATTGTTCTTCTTTTATTTTATGTTTAACATTATTCTTATCTAATGAAATTTTACATCATGCAATAGTTATCAACTGGAGTATACTTTATTTGGTCAATATGTTGATATGTTAAATGCATTTCTTGCCTCTGGAGAGGATCAATATGTTGTCATTGCTTTACATTATTACAAAGTCAAGATCTTCCAAGGTAACTAACTTTTTGACATTTTTTACAAATGTAGTAATTTTTTAAAAAGTGTTTGACATATTTATATATTTTATAGATAAAGTTTCTATTCAAAACTGTATGAACTGTACGAGGATAATTTTTAACTATGATGGTGAAGATGCTACGAAGTTGAAAAAAATGAAAGTACATTTTGCATTTTTTGATTTTTGTTTAATTTGCCTTTTTTTTGTAGGATGTGGGATAGTACTGAATCTCCTTCTCAACCTCTTACCCAACTTGGTCAGTCTTCAAAAGTTAGCTTAGAAGAAGATTTCATTAAGCTGCATCCTAGATGCTTAATTAAAGGTCTCAAAGATTTTAAACAGGTTGAATTTTTTTCCTTTCTCTTTCATTTAAATTGTTTAGTTTGAATATTGTGCTTTATATTGTTGCATTATTTATGTTCCAAGAAAGTACTTTTGTAGTGAAGGCTACTATCAAACATGTTCTAGATCATGATGATTGGTGGTACACAGCATGTATCTGCAACAAAGCTGTTTATCCTGACTCCAAAATGTTTTTTTGTGAGAAATGTAACAAACATGTCATTAAGGTTACACCTAGGTAATATTATTAATCTTCATAATTCTTATTTCTCTAATTTTACTAATTTTACTAATAGACAAATTTGAATAAATCACTAATGTTCTATTTTTCTTTGGTTAGGTTTAAACTTAGACTTCGTGTAATTGATGCTACTAATTCTACAACTTTTGTTGTATTTGATCGTGATGCAAGTGCAATGTTGAAGAAATCATGCTCTGATATTCTTGACTTACAATACAAGGTTAAGTATCTTATATAGTGAAATAAATCATGATCAAATTATTTTTGATTAAGTTCAATCATTTGCATTTCTACTTCTTTTTATAGAACACTGTTATTGGTAATTTGCCTAAAGAGTTTGAAGTCCTCATTGGTAAGACCTATCTGTTCAAAGTTGAGTGCAAGAATGATTATAATAGCAAATTTGAGCAATCATTCAAAGTTAAAAAAGTCTGCATGGATGAAAAAATCATTGAAAGCTTTAGTGATGTTGAAGTTAAGTCTTTGGTAAGATCTGATTTATTTCTGTTTAGGTCTTTTCATATATGTAATTTTAATTTTACTATTTTTTTACTTTAATATATTTGTTAGGATGTATACTCTAGAAATGAAGAAGAAAGTAAACTTAAGCAGATTACAAATGAGATGGCATCTGATACCATTGCATAGGTATGTTAATATTACAACTATACTTCTTTTTTCTAAATGTTTTTATATGCTAACTTTTTCAAGTTTATTTTTAGGATTTGCTGATCAAATTCACTAAAGAATCAAATGATGTTAAGGCTCTTAGTGATCATTTGAACACTATAGGATCAAGCCATGTTTCTACAGAGGAAGCTTTGGTTAACTAAACAGTAATTGATGTTGAAAATGATGAGTTAACCCAGAAAGAATCATCTTATATGGAGAATCTTAGCTTTGATTTGGCTACCAAAGCACGTGTCCCGTCAATTAAAAGGCAGAATCGATCCGTGGTTCAAGAAAACAAGAAGATCCCAGTGAAGATGTTGAAGAAGAACGTCAAGATTGAAAAGTGAATGAAAATTGTACTAGACTTTATTTGTGTTTTTATCTTGGTTATGTTATTTTTTTGGAAAACATTTGCTAATACTCATGACCAATATGTTTTGTTGTTCTTAAGTTATCATTTTCAAAACATTGACTTGAAGTTTCTGTTTATTTATTTATGAACTATATTACTTATTGCTGAACAAGAATGACTTTTTATTTGTGCATTCACAATTTGCTAGCAGAGTCAATTTGTGTTGATATTATTTTCTATTATCAACACCATAATCATGCTAGCTACATCAAAGGAAGTGTATTGTATTTGTATTTTGTTTTAAAAGATTTTAGTCTTGATAATTCATTGCGAGAGGCATTTGTTTACATTTCAATTTTATCAATCAATTATTCGTAAAAATATTTTTCAAATTACATACATATAGTATTTATCTTTTGTTTTCTGTTGATTTGTAAACATCGTTATATGTTGCTAGCTGAATCTGAATGTGTTGATATTATTTATTTTGTCAACTACACTATCATGCTAGCTACAATATGTTTTATTCTTTAGTTGTTTTAATTTTTAAAACATTCAGTTCAAATTTCTTTTTATTTATTTCTGAAGTATTTTACTTATTGCTCAAGTTCAATCCCTAATTATTTTTGCAGTGAGAATTATTTTATATTGTCAACACCATAATCGTGCTAGCTATATGAAAGCAAGTTTATTGTATGTGTAATTTTTTTTAAAAGATTTTTGTCTTTCAGCATTTGTTTACATTTCAATCTTAGCAATTAATAATTCGTAAAAATATATTTCATGTTACATACATGTACTATTATGTTTTGTTGTGTGTGTTGATATGTTGCTAGCTGAAATTCAATGTGTTGAAATTATTCTTTTTTGTCAACTACACTATCATGCTAGCTACATCAAGGTGATTAAGTTTTGCTCTATAGTGCCTGTTTTGACTACATTTTTTGTTGCACAACATATATAACTTATTTCATGTTTTCAAAACTATATGATAGCTATATATTGTAACTTATATATAACTTATTTTTTTATTAACATTGTAATAAAATGATAATTTTTTGAATGTATCTTTTATTATTTAAATATAATTACTGAACACAACTCATTTTTGAATTCTAATTAACCAAAACAAAAATCGACATTCATTGAAAATTTACACTATCAATTAATTTATTTCATTTTTTGGAAGGAATTTTTTTGTAATAATTTTTTTGTAATCAGTGAAGACAAAAACTCGCATTTATTGATTATTTTCTATTTGTATTGCTTTTTGAAATTCTAATTTTTTACTTTTATTTCGAAATTTGAATTTGAATTTTGATTCTTTAATTTTTAATTAACCAAGACAAAAGATGAAATTCATTTACATTTTTATGCCTTTTATTTGTATAAATATTTTTTATATTTTGTATTAGTCGTTGAATTTGTAATTGTTTTTAAAAAAAATTATTTTTAATAATGTGTAATATTTATAATTTTTAATAAATATAATTTTTTTATTATTTTATGTGTTTAAATTTTTTGTATTATTCTTTCAACTATTAATTTGAATTTTTATTTCTATAAATTTCTAATATTTTTAATATTTTTATTTTTTAAGAAATTTACATTATATTATTTTTAATATTTTATTTTACTCAATTTTTGATATTACTCTTTAAACTTCCAATTTGTATTTTTTTTAATTTGTAATCTTTTTATTTTTTAAAAAATTTACATTTATTATTTTTAATATTTTATTTTTCTCAATTTTTGATATTACTCTTTAAACATCCAATTTGTATTTTTTTTTTAATTTCTAACTTTTAATAAACATTTAATGTTCTATATTTATTCTTAATTTTTAATTCTTAATTTATAATTTTTTTATATATTTAATTTGTAATAAATATATACGAAAGTATTAAAGAAATATATTTTATTAGTAAAGTAATTAGAATTTGGAACAGTGTTTTGCCATGTATAAAACTGTTGAGTATCCATCAAGTTTTGTTTATTATCCATCAACAAAACAGAACGGTCACTTCCATAAAATCCATAAAATCTTATTCAAATATGTTAGAAACTCAACATTCCAAATTACTGTATTCTCCAGCATGACTGCAATATCAACTGCCACCAAATTTCTCACAAACATACATCGATTGCGAACAAAACATCTTTTTAGAGTGAAATTGACAAAATCTCAAAGCCAAGCTAGCCATCTGGTGAACAATGCGCTTTTATATTATTTTTTATATGCTATCCTGTTCATATAAGTTTTTCTTTATTTAACTGTTAATTTTTTGCAGGACCTACCAACTGAATCTGCAGCTTATGTTCGCAAACGTAGATTCAAGAGGTTGGAATTGCAGGGATCGACCAACACATGCATTGTTCAGTGTAAGCTTTTGGTGCGTAATTCACCTAAGAAGTCCACTAAGATTGGAAAGGGATGGAAGGACTTTTGCATATTCAATCGGTTGAAAGAAGAGGATGTTATTGTGTTTCCAGCTCACAACCAAATGAGAAAGAAGAAGATAAAACTCTATGTCAAAAAAGAGTTTAGCTTTTAATATTTTACTTTTCTTTTATTCACTTTAGATGGTATTTATGTTTTTTGTTTTCACTTTCAAGCAAGTTTGCTTTGTTTTGGTTTGTAAGACTCCATCCATCGTCATTTTGTCGCTTTTAATAAGTAGAAGCTATATCTAAAAGTATTATCTGTATGTTAATTTTGGTGAACTTTAATATTTTACTTACTTTGATTTTACTTATTTTCATGTTTCAAATTATTTATTATAGTTATATATTACTTTTATATATATTTCTTAAAAAAACATCATTAGAACTAAGATTTATTTTAATATTAATGTTATACAAAGAATATTCATTTGTGATAATAAAAATTATTAACAAATTTAATTTTTTTTAAAATTTTTTAACACAGGATTGAAGTTGTAAATATTGCTAACATTATAATTTTGTTATCTTTGTATTGTAATACTATCTAAGAACATTATTTGTTTTATAAAAACAATGCAATAAAATAAATTTAATTTGTTACTCTCCAACACACGTGTATTCAAAGTTGTAGTTAAATAGCACGTGTATTCATTTTTTATCAAAGGACAATTAAAATTACATTCAGCTGTCATTCTTTTTCTTTGACCTCATTTTTCAAAAAGTATTTCCATTAGTTTCATGGTAAAGTAAATGTAGAACAAATTTCTACTTTCATGGTTGACTATTATCAAGCATAGTACTTTTGTGTTGGTCCATAAAGGTATTATAGCACATATGCAAAGTCTGAACAGAAGCATATCAGTGTCTGCAAATCATGAATTTGGACATTTCATATTAAAAGGTACATTGTTCCAGATATTGATCAAAAGGTACAATTTCCATATTAGTGACTTGGTTGTTCTTTTTTATAAAAAGATTGTACTTACATTATCTACCTTAGGAATATTCAGCATGGAAAACTGACTATGTCCCTTTATATTCAACACATCCTCCAACAAAATGTTTATTTTATTGAAATTTTCTTCAATGTGTAAACAAACAAAACAGCAAGTGTATGTATAAACTTCTGGAAACATAACACCAAGTGTATGCATAACAACAATTGTATGCATAAACAAACATAAATACATTTACTTATCTCCAATATGCAAGAAGAAAAAGGAAGAGCATTGTGTCAACAAAGATTTCAAATATGATTATGAACGCCTCAGGTAAAATAAACTTTTTGAGGTATTCATTTGTTCTTAAAACTTCTTACCAATAGATACATTTACTTATCTCCAATAGAATAACATAAACATTCAGTTGTACATTTACCAACACAGTTTTTTATTTTGTTTTCTTCACTGCAGATACCAATAAGGGCAAATCCATTCACAGTGAAGCATTTTGTTCTGGAAATACTACACCTTTTTCTCATTATACAGATTTTGGTAATGATTTTTTCCTTCAATACAAATTGTTTTAATCACTGTCTATTCAGTGATACTGTATAATTTTGACATTGTTACTTAATACATCTCTTACAGATAAGTTGTGTTCTTAATATTTTTTTAGGGATTCATAAAAAAAATGCAACAAATGTAATTAATTTATTACTTGGATTGCATACTTAGATTGCTTTTAGTGCTAAAGCTTAACAGTTTGGATTACATTGTTTAACAGTTTGGATTACATTACTATGTTTAACCATTTTCGCAGTATGGAATGAAAATATTACCCCAAATTCAACTATCAACAACTCCTTTACTGTCAATGAAGATAGACACCTCCATGCTCAAGCAATTCAATCTTCAAATAGAAAGCCATTGTCGTGGTAAGTTTGTTCACTAAATTCAAATTTCATTCAAATTCCCAACAATGAAATTGAAATGCACAATGTGTCATTCATCTTTATATTTAATGTAATCTTTATATTTTAAAGTGGATACATTTTTTTTTTTAATTTTGCAAAGATTGACCAACTTAATTATAATAATGCATGAGCCAGAAGGAAAGTTATTAGGAATCAGAAGATTGCAGAAAAAAGTAATATTTTATCTTTATTTCAATTCCTTTAATATTTTTTGTATTACTAATATTTACTAACATTTCATGTAAAGAAATTCATGGTTCTACCTCCATTGGATCTAGAATTGTTTGTAATTCAATTGAAATCACCAATGGTCCAATTTTGCACAAGACCAACATTAACAACAAAGGTAACAATCCAAATTGTATTCCAAGTTACAAACTAATATATCATCATTTTATATTTCATGTCTATACTTGCAGATATGGTTCAAAGTGACTATCATAATACACAACCATTGTTGGATAAAATTACTAACAGGTTAGATCAAGAATTTGTTGGTAATAGCTTCATTCCTGCTTCTGTGGATTCTTCTTCTTATTCTGAAGTTGTTAATCTTTTTTATGTTGAAGAGAACCAAAGTCATGGTAATTTGTACTATTAACAAAATTAATTTGAATACTTTAATTACTTTTATTGTTTCAAATTCATGTTGCTAATGTTTAAATCAATATTTAGACATATGTAAGCTGCAATCCTATACCAGTGCAAGATCAAGTCAATCATCTCTATTTAAAAGCTGTAAAATTGGGGCAGCCTTGTCTTCAGGATGTTATTACACCTATTTCAAAGATATTGGATTTTAACAATAATTCTAATGAAGATGAGAATCATAATGCTTGATTATAAAAAATAAATTAATATTTTTTTATTTACCTTTATTATTAATTGTTTTTTTAGTTTATTTCAGATTATCTTTTTGGGCCTTTCTCCTCTGATTTGTATTCAAGAGCTGAAGTTCAAGGTTTAACACAACTTTTTAGCCAATTTATATTATTATACTGTACATATAAATATAAATATCTTTTAATTAATAACATATTGTTTTTTAGGTACTTAGCACAAGTTGATGTAGGGGACTGTTCCGTTGAGTGTCCTTATTGTCAAGCTCAATTGTGGTATGAAGAAAGATCTAATAAATGCAAAAGATTAAAACAAGTTGATTTTTCTCTTTGTTGTCAAAAGGGAAAAGTCCAACTTCCATTGTTGAAGAAACCTCCTCAATTGCTTCAAAAGTTGTTGAAAGGTGAAGACACTACAAGCCAACATTTCTTACAGTACATAAGAAGCTACAACAACATGTTCTCATTTACATCAATTGGTGCGAAGATTCATTCCTCAATCAATGATGGATGTGGTCCTCCTCAGTTTATTCTTAGTGGTCAAAATTACCATCGCATTGGAAGTTTATTGCCCGATAAAGGATCAAGTCCAAAATTTGCACAACTATATATTTATGACACAGAAAATGAAACAACAAACAGAGTTAGTCACTTTGGGTATGCCTACATACTTTTTTTTATGAATCATTTTGTATATTATTTATCCTTTTGTAATTTTATAGGTCTAATATACAACAATCCATATTTGATAAATCATTGATAGAAGAGTTGAAAAACATGATTGACAAACACAATGTTCTTGCTCAATCATTCAAAAAAGTAAGAGATTTTATACATGATGATGACCGATCAGATTTTGGATTGAGGTTGTTTAGACATCGCTTTAAGGATCCTAGAGTATACAATACCTGAATAGCAGATGAAGTCGCAGCATTAATAGTTGGTGATTTGAGCACTTTAGATGTAGGAAGAAACATCATTGTCAAGAAAGTTTGTGGTCAGTTAAAGAGACTACATGAAACTCATACATGTGTCTTTCCTCTGCAATATCCTTTGATTTTTCCATATGGAGAGGATGGTTATCAAGAGGATATTCCATAGAGATTGTCAAAGATATGGTCAAAGTAGAAAGAGAATTCAGATTTCTTTACGAGAATTCATTGCTTTCAGAATACAAGATAGAAAGGTTGAATTTGGTAACGTTATACACTCACGTAGATTGTTTCAACAATTTTTAGTGGACACCTACACAATGATTGAAGCCCAAAGGTTGTCTTTTATAAGAAATAATCAAAAACTCATTCGTTGTGATATTCTAAATGGGTTACAAGAAGTTGTTAACAAAGGTGAAACTGATCCTTCTTCCATTGGAAAGCGTATAGTTTTGCCAGTTTCATTTACAAGTGGCATGAGTTACATGTTCAATAATTGCCAAGATGCTATGGCCATTTGTAAGAGGTATGGCTATCCAGATTTGTTTATAACAATCACATGTAATGTCAATTGGCCTGAAATTCTTGATTTTGTAAAATCAAGAGGTTTAACTACTTCAGATAGGCCAAACATTGTTTGTAAAGTTTTTAAAATGAAATTAGACCAAATGATGACAAATTTCAAGAAGAATAATTTCTTTGGCAAAGTCAATGCAGGTACACAAACTACATTTCCATCATTTTGATTTTTTACCGCCAATTGTTTTGTATAATAATTATCTTCAAATTATAGGTATGTATACAATTGAATTTCAAAAGAGAGGTCTACCACATGCTCATATATTGTTATGGTTGAGTGACTCAAACAAGTTAGAAAATGCAAAGCACATAGATGAAGTAATCTCTGCTGAACTTCCTCATCCAGATCTGTATCCAAAACTTTCAAAGGCTGTTAAAACATATATGATACATGGTCTGTGCAGAGCTGCTAGATTCAACTCACCATGCATGAAAGAAGGTCGGTGTTCTAAATTTTTTCCTAAAAAATTTAGACATAAAACTACAATTGATGAGGATGGATATCCTGTATATAGGCGTAGAGATGATGGTTTATTTGTGTTGAAAAATGGACATAAATTAGGTAATGGAAATGTTGTGCCTTATAGTCCTCTTCTCTTAATGAGATATCAAGCTCATGTTAATACAGAATATTGCAACAAATCAAACTCAATCAAGTATTTGTTCAAATACGTCAACAAAGGTCCTGATAGAGCCACAATGAAAATTACAGACAAAGAGAATGATTCTACAGAAGTCCGTATTGTTGATGAGATTAAAAGATATTATGATTGTAGATATTTATCTCCATGTGAAGCAGTTTGGAGAATTTTTGGATTTGATATCCATCATAGATGGCCTGCTGTTCAGCGTTTAACTTTTCACCTACAAGATCAGCAAACAGTTTTGTTTAAAGATGATGATAGAATTGATGATGTATTGGAGAGGAATGACAACATCAATACCATGTTTCTAGCTTGGTTTGAAGCTAACAAAAAATATGAGGAAGGAAGGAACTTGACCTATGCTGAATTTCCAACAAAGTTTGTTTGGATGTCTCAACAAAGGAAATGGAAACCAAGAAAGCAGGGTTATAGTATTGGAAGACTGACATATGTTCCTCCAGGATCGGGTGAATGCTATTACATGAGAATCTTACTGACAAAACAAAAAGGTTGTATTAATCATGATAGTATAAAGACAATTAATGGTAAAACATTCTCTACATACCAAGAGGCTTGCCAGGAATTGGGATTATTGGCAGATGACAAAGAATTCATTGATGCTATTAAAGAGGCTAGCCATCTTGCATCTGGAAATCAACTTAGAAGATTATTTGTGTCTTTGTTAATCATGAATACAATGTCAAAGCCAAAAGTTGTTTGGGATGCAACTTGGAATTTATTGGCAGATGGTATCCTATACCAAAGAAGGAAACACTTGAACATACCAGGTAGTAAATATAAATAATCTCCATTCTTTATTCCATATTTTTTTATTCATGACATGTTATTTTTTTTTTAGGTTTTCAAATGGAAGAACATGATTTACACAATCTGTGTCTTCTAGAAGTAGAAGAACTTCTAAACTCCAATGGGCGATCTTTAACAGATTATAGTTCCCTTCCTCAACCTGATTTGTGTCATTCATTGAAATTTAATAACAGGTTCATTATTGATGAATTGAATTATGATAAAGAAGAAATGGAGAAGCTACATCACTCTCTATTGCAGTCAATCACTAATGAGCAACTACATGTTTATAAAAGAATTATGACAGCAGTGAATTCAAATGTAGGAAATTTTTTTTTCTTATATGGTTATGGTGGGACTGGAAAAACATATTTGTGGAAACTTTTGTCAGCTGCTGTTAGAGCAAAGGGAATGATTGCGCTTAATGTAGCTTCAAGCGGTATTGCATCTTTATTGCTTCCTGGAGGTAAAACTGCTCATTCTACTTTTTGCATACCACTAGCAATCAATGATGAATCAACGTGCAACATCAGTCAAGGAAGTCTTCGTGCTAAACTATTGATGGAAACAAAACTTATCATATGGGATGAAGCTCCTATGATGAATAAGTTATGTTTCCAAGCTTTTGATAGAACATTGAGAGACATTATGAGAGCTACAAATAAAGATAATGCTGACAAACCATTTGGTGGAAAGGTTGTTGTCTTGGGCGGTGATTTTAGACAAATCTTGCCAGTAGTAAGAAAGGGATCAAGGTATGATATTGTCAATTCAGCAATTAATTACTCTGATTTGTGGCAATATTGCACAGTTCTTAGGCTATCACAAAACATGAGGTTAAAATGTGCTGTTTCTAATGAAAGTGCAATACATATAAAAGAATTTGCTGATTGGATTCTTAAAATTGGAGATGGAAATATGAATTTCAATGAAAGTGGTGAAGCCAACATTTCAATACCAACAGATCTTCTAATTCCAGAAA
>Ga0214544_1000708_pt1 | contig 64193 bp, 38 predicted proteins | sample CNSS3metaG_FD_160074 | JGI IMG/M metagenome (GOLD analysis project Ga0214544, IMG submission 160074) | Root nodule microbial communities from cowpea collected in UCLA plant growth center, Los Angeles, California, USA - CNSS3 | ecosystem: Host-associated > Plants > Roots > Nodule | place: USA... | reverse complement strand
TAAATAAATATTTAAAATATTTTTATTTATGATAATAATATATGAGAAACTAATTATAACTTATCTAAATATCATTTTATTATACCTTTTTAACACCAAGGACAATTAGGTCATTCTACATTTTCATTTATTAAATTTAATTTTTTTTAGTCACATCAGTCAAATCTTTCACAAATTTTCACAAAAATCACTCTCAAATCCACTCCAATATCACTCCCAAATCCATAAAAAAAACAACATAAATATCACCTTCTAATCAATCCAAATCAATCATCTTCCTCTCTCAAATCATCACCCACAAAAGAACAAAACCTAATAGGGGGACAAGAGAATATTTCAGAAATTCTAAATTTTTAGTCGACTCTGAAGATATTCATTAAGATGAGGGCTAATGTTGTAATTTCAAGTTTGTACGAATTTTCTCTTTATGTTTTGAAAGATTTGTACTTTTTCGAAGTAGCTGTCATATGGGGTCAGACACCTTATCTAAATGCTTCAAACCAATTTTCCTTTTTCCTCATCAAAGTACTAAATTACAACTTTGCATTTTTCACACAGTAATGTAAAGACTTTTTCTTTTAGCTTGGGTAAGAAAGTGAAGATAAATATATCAATCAGAAGTTGTTTGGTAAGAAAAAAAAAATGAAAATATCTTTTTGGGTTTGATTATACAAAAAGTAAAAAGAAAAGTGTATACCCAATGATACAAATGTGTATATCAGAGACAAGATGTGTAAAGATAGGAGTAAATTGATATTTCAAAATACAAGAATAAGCTTTTTCTACTGAGCATATCTTAAAAGTAACGCATTTCACAGTTTTTGTTCTATATTTTTTATTATCAATGCAAATGCAATAAATTGTGAACAAATGTAGAATACTAAATATATATAATTAATTAACTTTTTATTTTATTTTTACTTCCGAGAAATGATGCTGAAAAATAATTGAAAATTAATATAAAAATAAAAGTTGATTCTTAGATTTAATTTTCTCCATGGAAGTCTATTGTCTCATCTTCTTCTAACATATTCATTACAATATATATATATATATATATATATATATATATATATATATATATATATATATATATATAATTTGTAGTAGTTGTTTAATAAATAAATTCTATAACATTTTCTTCTTTTTTTCATTAGTAGTATTTGAATTTGTTTGGAATATACTTTTTTCTCATGAAACATATTAGTGTCACAATTGAAAAATAAATAAAAAAATATACAAGATAAGCTACTATTTTTTAGAAAGAAACTTCAAACACTCCTACATATTCAACATCTATTAAAGAATACATTTTCATTTTGCATCCATTCAAATCAATGGATATAATTGCACAATTCATTCATATAAATTAAGTGTCTAATATGTAATTTAGATCAATTGACTATCTTTCATGCCATCAATTATTGACATCATATTATCACATACATTTACCATGTTTCAAAAAAAAAAAAACTATAGTCTTGAATTATATTCGGTACATATTATCTCCACTTTTAAAAAAAGTTACATTTCAATAAATTAAGTCATCTTCATTTGACAAGTAGATTCCTCATAATTCGATAAATTCTTTATGACTTATCAGACACAATCTTGTCTACGTCGCAAACTAGGTCATAAGAACCTACAAAAACTTTGATCACCTAAAATCTCTCAACATAATATTTTCTTCTTGAAAATATCTATGTTTAGTATATTACACATATGAATTACATCATTCCACATTGCACCCATACATATAGTCTCAATCAAAACTCATCCAATATGATTAATCCTAGATACTCTGTCTCAAATTAAATGTTAATAAATCACTATTAATTTTTCATTCCATTAATATAATATTAAAACACAATATATTAATCAAATATATGAAGAAAAAAAAATCAATTTTGGCATTTAAAAAACATTTATTTTAGTTTCTTATTCATATACTTTATTATTATTATTATTATTATTATTATTATTATTTTCTATTTTATTTTAGTTTCTAACAAGATGGTGGTCTTTTTAATATGAATTTTGAATCATCAGTTTTTCTTTATTTGTAAGCTTTACATGTTAAAAATACAACATTTAAATTTCATATTACATATACCACTTTTTACTCTCAACTATTTTCTAAATGTTTAGACAAATAATAATCATATCAAATTAAATTAAACAAAAATATTGTTATATTTAAATATACTATTATGTATTTTAAATGAATTATTAGCTAGTAAAATGATATAAATATGATTTTCAGATGGTGTTTGATGATTTGATTATATTATATTTATATTTATCCAAAAACTATAGGTTTTGAAAATAAAAATGAAAAATAAAAGTCTCTTATAGACTTAATTGTATATTAATAATATCTTTTTAAAATCACGCACATAATAATTACTAAAAAAACATAATTAATAATAAATTTCAAATAAAAATAAAAAAATTAACTTTTTTAGTAAGACCTTTTTTATTATACTTAAAATGTAATATATTTTAGTTAAAATAAAAAATATAATAATAATTTGGTATAACTAGTCATAATATATCTATTTTTATTTTAATGTATCTAAATAATATTTGTTTTTAACTTTGTATCCTCTTAGACATATTGAAACGAGAATAAATATGTTGCGACTAATTATATCTAATAATTTTTAAAATATCTCTTGCAAAATACATTTTATCATAAAATGTTGAATAGTTGTGGTGTTATTCCACCAAACACAGCGATCTAGCAAGAACAAAAGGATAAGATTTGGTAGATATTTTGCATGGAAAAGCCTTCCCTCAAACAGATATTTTTTCATACCTCAATTAAGTTTTCTTACAACCAATCCAAAAATATCTGCAACAACCCCCAACTCTTACAAATACAGACACACATTCTCACACAAACCTTCATCATTAAGAGAAAAAATGGAGGTTTACAGGCCAAACAGGAGTGACGTTCATCTCTCAGCTCAGGAAGAAGCTTCCTTAGAGGCCAAAACAAGAGACTACTTTGATGGAGTCGCTCCACAACGCCACACCAAACCTCAACGCAGTGACTATTCCACTCGATATGTTGATGCTTTTTCCAATACCAAACAATCTTCTATTCCAGAATTCATACACTTTCAAAACCTTGAGAATGATCCCCAAGAGAAGGTACCCATTTTCTGCTTCACTTTTTATTTATTTTAACCTATTTCTCTGCACTTCATAAACATTTTTGCAATTCAAAATTATTTTCTAAAAACAAAAAACTAAAAATAAAAAATATTTGCGTTTGCCGGGAGTCGAACCCGGGTCTATTGCTTGGAAGGCAATTATCCTAACCGTTGGACTACAAACGCTTGATGATGAAATCTTCATCATGCTTTATAAAACAATTAGCTTCATGATCCATTTCAGATTTTGAACTTTGGGCTAAGCAATTTATATTTTATTTTAAATTGCTTTGGCATAAGCTAGATCTGAGTATTTATCTATAAGGTAAGACCCTATTGATTTTATAGCTTTAATTTTGTTTGATCCACCATATAGGTATGTTTGACTTTTCATATCATAATTATTGGAGTAGATAATTGATCATAACGTTTTTCCATGTCCTTAAGAAAATTGTCTTAATAGTTAATGAGTGAGTGGGGGTAAGTGTAATGTATTTATTGAGAGGATGAGACCTTTTCTAGTAAAATTGTATACAAAAATACATCTATTACCAATCTATGGTAAAAGCTTTGACTTGTACATAATTTGGAAAGAAGGTAGTACTTTTTATGTATTTTTACATGGATAACCTATTAGAGATCAGAAATCAGGTTATGAATCTAAGAAAAATCTTATTTTTACATAAACTCGTATGGAACAAGTTGTAATTGAATGGAAACATAGCTTTTACTTTGCATATGGAAACATAGCTTTGTGTTAATATTTCTTATATTTTTCTCTTCAATTATATGCAGAAACTGGTGTACAATGGGAGTGAAGTAACAGAGGAATTTGTGGAAACAGAGTATTACAAAGATCTAAACAGTGTGGACAAACACCACCATACGGTATTCACTTGCATTCTTCTCAATATATTTTGTTTCTGATAAATACATCTCTTCATTGATTTAGTTTCTTTTTGTTATAGTGAATTTGATTGCAAAATACTGAAACCATGCTTCTTATAATGGAAAATTTATGTTGAATGTTAGCCAACCTTATAGTGGACTATTGAACCATGAGAAAATGCGCAAAGAAAAGATAGAGAAAGAAATTCTATAGAGGAGTGAATGAAAGATTCAATCAAACTTATTTATGTTGTGTAGTTGATGCAATCTAAAAGGAGTTTTGTTGTTGCAGATTCAGAAAAGAATGAATAAAAGATATAAAGACTTATATATAAATATTGAATACAATATGTATAGTTTATTGCTGATGTTAAAAAATTGATGAATATGTGTGTCATCCACAGACTGGAACAGGATTTATCAAAGTAGAGAAAAGTGGAAAAAGCTTTCACATTGAACCAGATAATGACACTACTTGCCATCATTCTTGCATGTGCAATCCAGCAACCAATGATTGGGTTCCTGCTACTTCCAATGAGGTAACTGTATAGGATTTTGCTGAATCTGCTCTTTTACTGCAAAACTGTTATCTTTGTTTTTTCTGAAGAAATTACATGAATATGTTTCAGGTGGATTTCAATTCAGACAAGCCTAAGAGGAGTGAGAATTAAAATCAAGGAGTGACCAGATGAAATGTGGATTCAACTTGGTGTTTTAGGTTGCAATCCAAGCTAAATTAAATAAAAGAACTTGTGATTTGAATGCAAGTTTATTGTGTTTTAAATATGGTACTAGTTTGCATTTCATGTTGTATCTTTGATGTATTGGATTTCTGGTAAAATGGTATAAATTAGAGACTGTGTTTAGTATGTCTGGTTTACAATACAATATTCATTATCTGTGACTATTTATTATTCATACCAAGTTTGAAAACAATTGAAAACAATATATAGCCTTATAAAATGAATTACATATTTTGAACTCTTCTTGAAAATAGAAAAGAGAAAGAGAGAATAAAACTCTTGTTTTTAGTAGGTGTAGAAGGAATAGAGTTGTAAAAGGATGTGGAAAAGTTATGACTTTCACTTACCTAAGGAAAACAGAACAGTGATCCCTGTAAGAAGTTTGATGACACAAATCATTGTTTTTCAGTACATGTAGGTGAGATTTTCAAAGTGTTCATATTCAAAGCAAAGTATATATTATAAGGGAAATGCTTACTATGAACTATAGTTTATAAAATCTGCACTATGAAGTTATATAATAGCAATAAAGAGATGAGAAAATGTTTACCAAGAAAGAATTGGCAATTGGAAAATCTTTAAGTCAAGAGTAACTTTTTGTGATGGAAAAGAAAAAGACGAAGAAATAAGAAAGTGATAAATGTAATTGTAATATGATGGAAAAGTTTATGGGATAGAAAAATGAAGAATGTGTTTATAATTACTTTTCAACATGAAGAAAGAAAAATGAAAAATGGTTGTAAAGATGATGGTGAAAGTGAAGAATTGTAGGGTGAAAACATTGAAAAGATATCATATGAGAATTTGAGAAGAATATATTCAAAAGCAGTAAAATAGATGTGATTAAAAAACACCAAAGAAATAGAAAGAAAGAAAGCATACCCATGATGTTACGTAAAAAGGATACAAAACTATGCATAATGCACAAGTTCATTATAAAGTGATTGAAGTGGGGTATGTGATGAATTTTTAAGATTTCTTCTTTTCATAAAACCCTTTCAATCAAATTTAAGATTTTCAAGGACCAAGAACTTGTCCCAGAGTGAATGAAAAATTTATAAAATTGATAGAACTGTTTATCAACATTTGTGATTTATATGTTGTTTTCGTGTGTGTGGGATTTTGTGAGTTCTTACAAATGTATTAAATAACGACATATAATAATTTATCGCATTTGTATGTATTATTATCCAACATGTACCACACCCGGCGGATCCCATTAGCACACCAACACATAATCACCTTTGACCGATAATTCATATTGGCTAAGGCTGGGGGACTGGTGTACCACACCTAGTCAAACTCGACCAAATAAGTAAACGATACATATATGCCAAGGTAGTCAAGTAGTCAACCTAGACCGAGTTGGCCTGAGCCTTACCAAATTAAATCGATAGCATAAACCGTTAAGGAAAGTAGTCGGCTTAGGCCGACTACTCCAATGCACTTAGTAAAATAAAGTCCCCAGTATTCAATAGGTCCTAAGGGCCTGGGCTAGGGTCCTGGCCCACTTACAGCTCAAACTAAAGCCCAAGCCAGAGTCCGGCCCATGACATAACTAAACATGATTAATACTCTATAAATACACGTGGACCCCAATAATTAAAGGTACGCATTCATTAATTACTGATTTGACCTTTTGAGAGTTTTGACTCAATTGAGCTTCAGAATCTCTTCTACAGGTAAATAATCGCAAAAACATTTTAAATTGACTTTCCTACACTCATACTTCGTAAACAAATTGCAAACTCGAGCGTGAAATTTATTTTTTTATTCTCAGAATAGAACTTTAGTCTTTAGATATTTGATAAATTCAGAAGTAATGGGAAAGGTTTGAGAACTGGGAAGGAATTAAGATTGCAGAAACATTTTTTTTTTCAATTACCTGGCACTTAATTTGGTGATTTATAAATAGAAAGCAGGGAAAATTTGTAGCTTTGGAGGTGGCATTGTTTTTGGGATATCCCACAACAACCTTCACTTAAATAGTTTTGTTTTTTATGGATAAAAAAGACCGATACTATTATAAAACTTTATTGAATTTATCAAATATCTAAAGACTAAAGCAATATTGAATTTATTGAATTTCTTACCGGTATGCTTGGTTGTTGAATACTGCAACTGTTAGTGGCAACAGAGTAATGAAATCAAACCACTATTAAAATTATGTGAACTCTAATTAACTTGAAGGCTTTGCATGTGCAAACTTTGCTTCTTTGATATGTGGTAGACATTCAGTTATTGAAGCCAAAGCCAGTGAAGACAATAAACATATATGGTAATCTATGCAAACTTCAAAACAAAATTGGACACTTCCATTTGACAAAACTAGTTCTGAAAAACACAAATGTATTGTATTACAAAAACAAAGCGATGTTGGTTTTGATGAATTTAAATACTGTCTACATATGTCTTCTGCAACATCAATGCTGCACAAATAGATGGCAGATAGATTAAAAAAATTGAAAAATGGAAGCTTCTAAATATTTATCAGAGCCTGGTTTCGATCCAGGGACCTGTTTATGGGCCCACCACGCTTCCGCTGCGCCACTCTGATACTGAGACCTACTCAAACGAATTGAAAACTTGATGTTAAATTATGATTTTGCTTTCTGCAATTTGTGGTAATTCTGATTTTGGTCCGTTGAATTTAATTGTTTTATTCTCAGAACATTACTTTAGTTCTCAAGTACAAAATTTTGAGAAATTAAGCCCAATTTTAAACCTCAATTCCTAAATTTTAAATTTTACAAAATTTATTTTAGTCATCATAATTAGTGATACAGTCAAATTTTTCAAATTTTGAGAAATTAAATAAAATTCTTTGAACTTTGTAACAACATCATAATTATTTCAAATTTCAGGAACTAAAATCATAATTCAACTCAAAATTAATAATGAACAAATTGGTCGTTTATAAATAGAAAGTTTGTAGCTTTGGAGGTGGCATTGATTTTGGGATCTTCACAACAGCCTTCAGTTTTGAGATTAACTACATACCTCTTCAATTACAGAAGTTTATTACCAGGATTTGCATGTTGTGTTCCATTTTCTGAGTGTTCTTTATTTGGGGCCTGAGAAGTATAGAATGCAGAGTTTTAAGTTAATTGAATATTCATTTTAAATTTGATCATTGAAGAAGTATAAATATTTATTTGTGCTTGATAATTCTGTAATATTCAAACTTATATTTTTTATGTTCTTGAATTTTTTTTATTACTAAAATTAAAATATAGCATACTTTTTTAATCCTGGATAAATTTCAAATTACTAAAGTCCTGTTTTTTCAAAGATTAAAATATACCTAAACTTTCTCAATTGCTTAGTACTACTCTCTTGAGGAGAAAATAAGTAAACCCTTAATTTAGTATATAAAATATGAATTTGTCATCATTTTAATATGTAAAAGATAAGTGACTGATATGAATTTAGCTTCTCAGTTTGGAAAAGGAATAGCAAAATCATATTGATCTGCACAAATCAGAAGTTCACGAAATTAAATTAAAGTACCATCCTAAGTGAAGCATAAAATGGAAACCAGGCTTCACCAAAGTAGAGAGAGAAGTGGCAAATTGTTCTATAAATAATCCAAAATTGGCACCAAAAATTATACTATAATATTTAATAAGATAACTCTCATTCTCCATTCTCCATGGATGAAAGTTGCATTCCTCTGATGCACTTGGGGGACAACCCTTCTCATAACTAGTTGAGCAACTTTGACTGAATAAAACTACTTGTGATTTAGTCCTGTGTAGTAATTCTTTAGTTGACTTTCTGCTGAAGCTACAAGTGTCACCATGTTCCATCATTTTCTTCACTAAAAACATGCACATGACTTTCTGCTGAATATATTATATATCAGAAGCATTCATACAAGTTCATTAAATCATATAACTTTAAAACATGAACATACACGTATGGCTGATTTCTAGTTGGTGTATGCTTGGTTGTTGAACACTGCAACTGTTAGTGGCAACTCTTGCATGCTTTCTGGTAAATATCTAGCCACCTATCAATGCCTCCTGCTCAACACACCAGTTATTAATTAAGAAACTTTCAAAAAACAAGGCAAAATGCAGTTTCAATCCACACCAGAGCCTAAAGCCAAATGGAAATACAGAAAAATGTCATTAATATATAAATGACCAATGATGAACTATGGATATTCACAATGGTATTAGTATTGCTTGGAGTAGAGGCTTTAGGAAGTTCATAGTTTACTCAGATTCTAATGTTTCCATGGACAAATATTGGTATCTTGCACTTTCATTGGTTGCAGCACATAATAACATTTCTGAGGCCAACAGATTCGGTGGGTGCACGTGCTCAGGTTGTTGATACTTCAGCTAAGTATGAACTATTTCTTCAGCTAAAAAATGTCAATATTTTTTATGTTGCTCCCTCCTCGTATGTCTACAGTGATGATGTAGCATGTTCCTTCCTAGAGCCTAGAATTTTCTTTTTTTCTTGGAATCACACCTGTTTGATGTCAACAAAAAAGAATCACTATGATACAATAGTGTTAGCTCTAAAGAGATGCTTACCGGCTACAAATGAGATGATTTACAGAATAGGAATCTTAGTGAGTCAGCATCTTTAACGTCTCCTTTGTTGTTCATTTGTATTGGAAGAAAAAGAAAAAATGGTCTTATGGTAACTGAAGGATCTCCAGGTGCTGCACTGAAGACAACAAAAGAAGGCTGGTTAGGAGCAAAAGATTGACTGATTCACAAAATTACAACTAAAACAAAATGGCAAAGTCAATAAACTGTTATTGAAGATTAAGCTAAGATGTGAAACTGCCAATGCAATAGCCCGTATTTCAGCTATTATATACTACAAACAAAGGAATTTCCGAAAGTAAAAATTTCTCCACATTATTAACCTTAAAAATTTGTAGTATATATAAGAAGAAAAAAAAAGAAAGAAAGGCTTTGAAAACATGTTCAGGAAAATAAACCACTTCTTAATACTGTGGAAATTTCCTTCTATTCCTTCTGCTGAGTGATCAAGAGCTTACTCGGGTTAGCTCGTAATCTATGCAAACTTCAAAATAAAATTGGACACTAACCATTTTCTTTCCTAGTTACTCTGCCTGATGTGGTACATGTGCATCTTAAGGCAATAAATATAAAAACAAAAATGTCCTCTTTTACAAAAAAAAAGGAGATCTTGGTTTTGATGATTTTAAAAACTGTCCACATATATCTTATTCAACATCAAACAAGGAATTAATGCTGCAAAAGAGGTTAATATATCCTCTTTAAAAAAATTTAAAATCAGATAAATGTGTTAAAGCTATGTACAATTACATACCAAACAAGGAAACCATTATTATAGAAATTATGGACAAAACCAATGACAGACCTATTTATAGGATCCTCATCTTTGAACACTTCCTTCAGAAATCCCTTGCTTTACAATTGAAGGTAGTTCAATATTTTAGAATAGTGAAATTTTCCGCTCCTTATATTTCCCTCCCTTCTCTATTTCTCTTCACTATTTATATTAAAATTGGTATCAAAACCTGATTTTCCAATCACATACCACTCATATTGGGCACATTGTTCGTTGCATACTTTGTTGAGCCCAAAGAAAAATATAGGTGAATGTCCAAGATAGTAGGATATATAGATTCCCTATCAATCGTGACACAAGTTAGTGCAATTGTTGTAAGAGTCCGGAGAGTGAAGGAGGGGAGGGGGGGAACCCAAGGGCATGATCCCAAAAGGTCAGCATGTACCTATGATGAGGTCCTTTCTCATAGTTACAAAGACCCGTTCTCAATATTGTTACTCAACGAATAGTGTCCTAAGTTAGGTGTCAGAGTCAGAGTTCTTCTAGGTATCACCCTACCTTCATCAATAATTGTTCATTGGCATGGCCAACATACAAAATCACAATCATAACTAGTTTTCCCAAAGATACCTTCACAGGAACTGCCCGACAAAGTAAGATAAGAACAAAGATACATGTTAAAAACTACTTTTGAGATTCTTAATATTATATGTATTTTGTCCTTGATTAGGCCAGTTCTCACTTGTATGCTTTGAGAATTTGGATTTTCTACTGGATTTTTCTGCATTGTTCTTCTATCATGTCTTCAAAATACACTAATAGACATTAATTTTGATGTTTTAAAATATATTAAAAAGATTTTTAAAGTATCAATGTCAGTTTATTTTAAAAGCACAGCAGAGGACAACACCAAAAAACCTAGTAAAGAATCTGGATTCATGCTTTGAAGATAGATTAATCTACGTAAGTTATCGAACGATTTTAGCCAGCATATATAGATGTAATTATTTTCATAAGAAGTGATTATTTATGGTAACTTTAAATTCAAACAACACTTATTACCTTATTTTAGGTTAGACAAAGGATTTAGTTGTTCTTTGGTATTCTCTAGCTATTAAGGTAACTGTATAGATCTGTCTACCACTCCATAGGATTAGTGATGGCATATGATTGATGTTGTTTGTGGTGTCAACATAGTTGGGATAGCAAATAACATAATGATGCTATAGCATTCTCATTTCTGTTAAGAGAAAAGTTGACATACTATTGATGACCAACTTGTTAGTGATATGTGATTGGTTAATTTCCAAACCTCTAATTGGACAAAATATACCTAAGCTAAAAAATCCCTTTTGCTTTGTGATTAGTTAGTTTCTACGCGTTAGTGATTGGAACATTGTGACTAAAATCCTTGTGCTTATTGAAGGAGCACTAGGACAAGGTTTCTTGTATGATTCTTACCGTAGTGATTGGGTTTCTCAACATCCTTACATCTTGAGTACTAATTCACCATCACACCAACAAAGTGCCTTCAATTTAGATAAAGTATTATGGTCAAGGAAAAAGATAAATGTGCATCTATACTTGTACCATTTCCTTCGCAGCCATGAACTCCTTCTTTAACTACACCATATAAGCCTTGGAAAGACCTTACCATGGACATTTTCATGATTGCATCCCTCTTGATAAATTCTAAAAAGTAACACGTCTTTTAGAATTATTCCAACATCGGAACTTGACTCTGATACCATATTAAGGATGGACTTTAAGCCTAACTCAACCCCACAAACCGGCTTGTAAGGTAAGGTTTGCACCCACTTATATACTATGAAATTGCCTTATCTCTATCGATGTGGGACTTCTAACAATAATTATTCCAGCATTGTGACTCAATAGCTCATGTATATTGAAGGATCATTAGGCTAAGGTTTTCTAGTATAATCCTTACACCATGGTGATTGGGTTTCTCAAGAGCCTTACATCTTGCATACCGTCTCAATTCATCCTCGAGGATGTGATATGGTTCCAAAGGGTGAACTGGACAATTCCAATAAGATTTTATTCTTGAACAAAAATCCAATAGACTTTTTGGAGGGAGGGTCCCATTGGTGTGCATCCAGTAGGAATTGAACCTAGTAGGAATTGAACCTACGAATTCGCCAATTATGAGTTAGGCGCTTTAACCATTCAGCCATGGATGCTTAGTGGGAATCCTCGTACATGGAGAATAACCAAATTCCAATTGAAGTGAAATCTTTCGAAAAGGCTTGTGATAATAATGTGAATGAATGAACCATATACGTACGTACATAAATTCTACATCTATATTCGTATAACATTCTCGAAAGTAGAAATTACTTTCTTTATCTATGGTATGTCAACCTCGGAAGGACCTCATCGTAGACTTTGGTCATGATTATATCTATCTTGTTGATAATTTTAAAAAATGACAATTTTTTTAGAATCTAAAAATTATGATTCAAATCCTCAAGTTTCTTGAATGCGGACATGGGTGAGGTGTCCTAGTATGTTCCTTACCATAATGATTGAATCCTTTCAACAACCTTAACATCTCACATAAAGATTTACATCACATCAACAATGTCTTAGGTTCATTTCAAAGGATGATAGTGTAAAAGAATGATAGTGTAAAAGGAGGTCTTAGGATGATAGTGTAAAAGAATGAACTACGGAGCCATATAAATTGCGTATCTTTACTCATCACATTCCTAGTTCTTTCTTTATCTACATCGTATTTTCCTTGGAAGGACCGTACCATAGACATAGAAAATCTTTTACGATGCCATCTCTTACTGAAAAATTTTAAGAAATGACACTTTTTTATTGTTAATTTGTTTAGCTGTGACATTTGAAAGTTGTTACTTGTTTTTGAAAACTTTCCTAAAGATAAAAAATGATCAATTAAAGACCAATACATTGATGGTTAGACCAAGGTAATTGGCCATATTTGAAGAGACTTGCTTAAGATTTAATGTGACAAGAATAACATATTTTGGATTAGGTTTCGGATTAGATAATTACAAACCCCTTGTGAAGCGTTTGGTTCAGCAATAATGATATCCCCCAACATGCCAAAACTAGTTGCCACCACACCGGTAGTAGGATATGTAAGTATCGATGATAATAATATAAAGTAGAAGAAATTTTAACCATTTGCATGAAGCTCAAACTTCCTTCTTGCATACGCGCTCCTCTGGACAAACATAGGAAAATAAGTGGAAAGAGTTTATTAGTAGAATATTCTACCAAACGAATGATTTTCTCACCTAATACGGATCCCATGCTAACTCCCATAAACTTAAAATCCATAATACCAATTGTTACAGGAATAACTCTATGTTTTGTCTTCACACATATACCTTTGATTGTTTTTATGAATACCAAAAAATACTTTTCATATCATTCATAATTGGCAGGCCAAGGTTATATAATAAATTGCATTGAGCAATAATAATATAAACTTGCTACTAGTGTCTATTGGCACGTTTGGAAACTTAATTACAGCGTAATATCATACTTTGTATTCGACTTGAATATTACACATTTCCGATTAAAATCCCTTTGTAATGTGTTTCAAGGAAATTTGAGTAAAGGATTTTCTTACTTGATTTACCTTCAAACTTGACTAATAGTCTATTTGTAAGCACTGAAGGCTTCTTTGTTTACCATGAAACCTTTGACACTTCTCTGTTCCATGTGACTTTGCATGTACCCAAACACATGCTTATTTACATAGTTTAGATCTATACACAGATACTAATGTACTCCTTAGAATTGAGTACTTGTTCCCTTACCAAGGCACCTTTAAGCCTTCCAAAAAATTTGAGTCGATGACTTACACCTTACCATGCCATTACTCACCATTGAGTTAAATAGGCCTCATCTGATTCAATTCCTATATAAGGAGCTAGACAATATGACTAGTATAGCTATTAGTTAAATGGAGCTACTTTACAAAGAGTCTCTGTGGATTTATCTTCGTTGAGCTTTCTTTGTGGGGAGGAACTAGTTATGGTAGACTACAACTTCTTTATCTCAATGAAATGGGAAGAATTGTTATTCCAATGCCAAAAAATTTGCAGTACCCAACCAAATCATGAATTGCACCATTAATTTCATAAACTTTTCCATCTAAGAAGGTTGATTCTATAATGACACTTCAATTGTTGATTCACTCCATGATATTCTCCATCATTATCATGTTAGTTAATACCCTTCTTCTCGTGGATTCATGTATCAAGAAATAGAGAAGATTTGTATCATGTGTATAAGAAATATTAGCATCATATTTATTTTGCAAATCTCTTGTGCATTCATTTGCATTGCACTTTTTCCTTGGGAAAACCTAGTTGCCATAAACCGTCTTCTTTGTCTTGGAGAAATAGCCATTATCACTATTCTAATGCCAAAATATTCACAGTACCCCATCAACTTCTTTGTCTTGGTCTATCTATGACACTTCAATCGTTGATTCACCCATGATCTTCTCTATTGTTATAAACTTTATTAGAAGAGTTCCCTTGTTTTGAGACTTCAAGAGTCATATGAACATCTTAACTCTCCAAAGGATAGCTTTACTTGTTTAAGAAAATAAGTAAATTCAAGCATAAATTGAGATCCCTAAGCTCATATTGAGATCAAAGGGATGTCCTATAAGAAAGCTATAAGATTATAATGTTCTACAATCATTAATGGTTGTAGGTGAAATAAATATGCATAGTAGAGTTAAAAATGATGAGGTGGATGAGTAGACATCCACAAATATATCCAGGAGAAGATTAGAGTAATAGTTAATGAGGAGAAAATGACAATGAATTGGCTAAGGAAGTTGGAATAATGCCAAAAGAGACTTCAACAGTAGAAATGGATCAAATCACAATACATAAAAAATGATGGGTTTGTCAAGGGAGAAAGTTCATTGGGGAGAATGACACCACCTTTAACCTAAAACTTTAAGAGAATGGATTTATGGGTCTTCTATCTTATATGGTGTTCAACTTTCTTATTTTTACATGAGTACCCCTTTTTGTACCCCGTTCATCTTTAATGGGACTCGCTTACTTGAAACCCTTATAAAAAAGACTTTCGATACAGGGATCATAATGTACTCGTATGAGCTAATCACCAAGACTAACCATTGACTCTAATACCATTGACGTCAAGGGAGGAGGTTCACTAGGGAGACAAAACACTAATAAGACCTGAGCCAAACCGCATAAGAGAATAATACCACCTTCAACCCAAAACCTTAAGACAATGAGTTTATGGTTCTACCTTATATGGTGCTCGACTTTCTCATTTTTATCCAATGTGGGACTTAGACTTACACTTGAATTCCTAATAAAAAAGTACCAGACTAAGCTAATTAATCCTTGGTCTAAATTTATTAAGTATTTATTTTATGGAATAATTAACAGAAGAATTTTCTAGTTTACTTTCAAACAAGTTTTCTGTATGACAAACTAAACTAATTCCTCCTGTTATTAACTTCTCCAAAAGATTATAAGTACTGTAATGTGTATGCAAAATGTATATTCATATTGTATTTTGTTACCAAATACCAGATAGCATGAATTTACAAATAATCTTATCACCACTATGTATAAATGTATTAACATGATGTTATAAAGAGATAATCCTATAATACTAAAGAGAATCTCATATCTCTCAATTAACTTCAACAAATGTATCACAATATTATTAGATAGCATACATGAAACTAAGGTCTATGGATGTATGTATTTCCCAGTTCTCAAATCCGACATCTGCTCATCACTGTTTCCACCCAAAAGGGAAAAAAGAAAAGAAGAAACAACAACATAGATATTATAGGTAACTAGCCTAAGTGTACGACATAAAACTGAAGCAGAAGGATATAATTCAGATAAAGCTTTTTAGTAGCATTGCAGTATTGCACATTGATTAAATCATAATAACAAATCCTCTTACAGAAGGGAATTCATTATTGCAGACAACATATCACATTCCATGCTTGAAGATACCGATTTATGTTTCTGCATTGGATTCCAACTGAGGGTCTGCAAGCCAAAATTTCCATAATTAGAACGACACATAGGTAGGTGTGTGTGCGTGTGTTTGTATATATAAACATGAATAGTTAAAATCATTAAGTAAAAAAGGTGCCGAGTTATTGACAATATTGTTAATGCTGAATCCTTTAATTTGATTGCATGCTTTGTTACCTCAAAAACTCATTCTTAGTCTGTACTAAAACTTGGAGGATATAGTTGATCTCCCACATAATTTGGAGAACAAGAATATATTGTTGCAATTAATATGTTACTTCAATACTTGACCATATTGATCTCTATTTGTATGGACAATTCAGCATTAATTAGGGATAAAACTGTTGGCGTTAATAATAATAGATAAAAGTAAGGGAGCTAACTTTTCAATCACCAGGGATGAAATTGTAATTAGTCCTAATCATAAGGGAGGTCAATGTAAAAATTAAGTTATACAGACTGCAAAAAGATAATACCAATTAATGCACTCAAGTTAGTTAATCCTCCCATAAAAAAATAGTTACCCGTTGAAACATCTTCATCAGTAAGAACAAATTGGAAACTGCTGGAAGAATCACTTGTGTCACTTGTGTTATCATCCTCTTCCAATGGTGAACCAGCAATTGTATTCATACTAGTGTTTCCAATTCCACGTTCCACCAAACTCTCGGCATTTGTGCTGCTCTGTAATGCCAGAAGCACGAGAAGTTTAGTATTATAGAGAATACCAAATTGTTTTTTTTCTACCTCTATTTTTATTTTAGTCAATTATACAAGGGTATCAACAAATCTATGTTTACATATACGTATAGACACACACGCATGTGCAATATTTTAGATTTTAAGTAGCCTTTCAAACAATAATTAGTGACCTATTCTTCCATTGATGAACATTGAGAAGCAAACAGTGGAAGGAAAAAAATTATTGAGAGGATGAGTAGATTCTCAAAGCACATGGACACAGCACCAAATTCTCACAATTCGAAAACATTTCATATTTTATTTGAAACAAAAAAACGTCTTATTCCAAAGAATGTGTGCCACAACAAGAAAGTAATGAATTGACTTGAATACCTTACAGTAATACATTCTAGCGTTTGGGAACAACTTTCGTTGGAGAATAATTACCTTTTCTTTTCAAAAGCTATTTCAAGAAACTAGGAGATAAGTATATTATTCCTTCAAATTAAATTGAACCAGACATACACTAAATCATCCCTCTTGTGTATGATAGAGTATATTACTTCGACAGATTGAGTTAAAATTCGCCATATAAAGTAGACATGACCAGTTAAGTTGTATAACACATAAACCAGTTTGGAATATTTTATTATGTAATACCTGTCCTACTGTTGACTTGTCAAACAGGCTTGGTTCATCAGGTTCAAATAACCAAAAAGAATTTAACAAATTCTCAATGATCGGATCTGTTTCCTGCAAAAATATTTTATTAAAACAATTAGTTAAGCTCTTCGTAGTAAAAATATTGTATAGAAACTTTATATTTATAAAAACATAAGCAGTCATTGGCAACTCTATCACAATTCTCCCAGTGTAATGAGACTACTAGAAGTATAACTACATGAAATCGGGCATAAAGTTTAACTTAGCCACCTCAATTGAGATTACCTCAATAAATCCAGAATTTGCTTCTGAACTATTGACATTGGAAACCTCTGTTGTTTTCTCTACTGGTGTCATCACCTTGTCTTGATGTGAAGATGAAAGTCGTTGCATTTGACCAAATGCCTCTTGATGGGAAAATGGGAATAGACATTGTGGCAGTTTACCACTACCTTTGTGGTGTGCAGAAGATGAGGAAAATACTGGCCATTCACCAGTTACCTGCCCAAAAAAATGCCTTTATTAAAATATCCAACAATAGAAGTTAAAGCAAACTAAAATATATTAGCTGAAGTAATGTTCATTACACGTGATGGCATCAAGTTGCTTCCTATGTTGAGTGCTTTAACTGCAACAAAAAGAAAAATATATATGAAGAAGATAGTAGCAGGTAAAGGGCGGGGGGAAGGAGAACTATGTGCTTGCATTGACTCTGAATACCCAAACCTCACTATGAAACATCCAAGTTTTCAGTGAAAGAATAGTTTTACTTATCCTCTATTCATAATAATTAACTATCAAGAACATGTTTAAGGATATCATCAAGGTTTCTAATGTACCATGTTAATCTTTCACATGTTTAAGCTTTAAATGACATTGATGTCCTTTTTTTAGCCTGTTTAAATACTTTACTATAAGTAAATTAATAGAAAAAGTGAGTATCTTTCAAGTTCTAAGTTGTAAAATATTGATGGGTTGTTTTTCGATATTAAAATCAGATGGGAAGAAGAAATTTATTAACAATTTTTAACAGACATAATTGTCATCCACAGAAAGTATAGATTGTCAGTTAACTAACATCTAGTTTCAGCACTTAATGCTAAAGTAGATAGATCCTACTCTTGTCATGCCTATTTTTCTAATTCATCCCTGTTAGAAATTCCACATTAAGTAGTATGAGCTACTTGATATAGTACTATACTCTCTCACTTGATAGACTAGTTTTTTGAATTTAGTTCTCTTGTGCTTAATTCCAAATAGTTGGTGCTTTCACTGAAGACCCCCTTAAAATGTGGATTTTCTAGGTCAGTGTAAAGGGAGTACCACATTTGAGGAAAGACGATTTCAACATTTTCTAGGTCATTCAACTTAAAATGCTCTATTGTGGCCTAATGAAGCAGAGCAAGAAACGTACCAGGAGTAAAATTATTAGGAAATTGATACTTTGGTCGAACATTCATGGAAGACCCTACTTCTGGAAAAGCATTACATCCTTGCATTCCTCTGAACAACCCACGTTTCTCCTGCAACTAGTTCCATCCCAGGTGAGATTTGATCACATAATTGCATTGATAAACCAATAAGAGGGAGGAGGGTAACTCACATGCATTTGTCTGAAGTATTCAAAATCATTGTTGAGAGACCACCACTCCAGCAAAAATCCTTCTGGGACATCCACAGCTGAAAAAACCAATCCAAACACATTTTCCAGTCACAAAAACTGCCACACAACAATTAATAATCCCCAGACATAATAATACAATAGAAAGGATATAAATGAACAAAAATTACTAAAGAGAAACTACCACCAAGAACTTCTTACTAAAAAATATTTACATTTCGAATCAAGAAAACAAAATAATCACAAATACCCTCTGTAAAATTAGTTCACCAGCTACATATCGTAGTTTTCCACCGACTACAAAAAGTCGTGTTTGGTTGTAGCCATTGCAGGGTTTTCTTGGGAGTAGTGAAAGGGCTTAAATACACTCTTCCAAACACTCCCTAAATAATTGGGATCATTCTCTCAACAATACTCCTACAAGAAAAGCAGCACAGAAAAGAAACAGAACAGACAAAGTTTTCTCACGTGACATTCAATTTGCCAACTAAGTCAAACTTCGTAACTGTTAAATAGAAATGATACTTTGACAATCCAAAAATCAAAACAACTAAACCACAATTCCAAAAGTCAATATTTCTCCACACACTCAATGAGATGTCTCAACTCTGGAATAATAAAATAATATTAAACTTTTCACAAAATTGGTTGTTTAATAATTACAAGTGATAACACCCAACATGTTAAAATACCAATACCCATTATCAAAAAGGGCATTCTTTCACTATATACAGTACAAAAAATCATATTTTGAAGAACACCCAACATGTTAAAATTCTTAGTTTACAAAACCATTCCAATTTTAATTCTCATCTCGGAACCTTCTTTTTACTTTTGAGAAATGCTATTTTTACAACCAAAAGAAAAGTATGAGATAAATAAAGGGTGTTGTGGAGAGATATAGATATAGAAGTTTTGATGTTTAATTAGTTAATTGTACACATATATTGCAATGCATATCTTTGGCTTAGTAGATATTAAAGAGCCTATTACATTTAGAAAGGGAGAGATAATTTTTTTTTTCATAAACAATATTAATACGGATGGTTCATCATTGAAAACAATGAGTAAATCTGTTGAAAATACATATGAATCAAAATCTAGATCACTTGTAATGTAAATTTTAACATGAAAGGATTTCTTTATAACCTTCATAGTTTTAGAATATCCAAATGGATATTGATTTGGTGTAACTTATAACGCCTCAAATGAACTTGTTTGTTTAAGAGGGGCAATTACTCATGGGAGAGAAACAAATAATGGCAACAATAAATGAAATTTTGGACTATGATTTAATACATTTGTAACCGTAGCCTAAATTCTAAAAATTTTGTCATATACCAACATATGATGACAAATCAAACTGTATCCATTTAAGGATTTATCATCCAAGGTTCACATTTTAGGAATGATGAAATGTAAAGCATAACTCTCAAAATTAAAAATCAAGAACTGAGATTTTAACAATAATTTATTTCCCAGGTGCGTTTACTTTTGTAACAATTTTCAACATTTGAATTTTCAATCAATGGTTATTAAATGATTCGAGACCTTGCGATGCAGATTACGTTTTTCCATAAATTGTGGTTGTGTACAGTAAAACAGTTTCTAACTTTTTTTTCAAATAATTTCTTCTTCCTATCTCCTTTTCTACCCCTGGAATAAAAAAATAAAACACAAACAAAAAACAAAGAAAGAGAAAACGTGCTTTTCAATTTGAGGGACAGGACAAGAATTGGATTATAGAGATTTCATGAGGGAACCAACAAATGAAAACCTTAAAGTGAATTTAGTAATCATCTACCAAAACCCAACATGAACAAGAAAAAAGACAATTTTTTTTTCCAGAAAGTGGCAGATAATTAACATGCAGGGAGAAAGAAATCCTCCCACAAGAGGAAGCAAAGGAAGAACCACTGAGAATAAACAAAAGAAAACAAAACAGAAAAAAAACGAAGTAATTGAAGAATGTTATACCATCAGTGGAAGAAGCAGCGGGACCCAGATGAAGATTAGTCTCGTTCCTGAAAACCTCAGCAGTGTGGTGCATGTTTCTTTTGACAAGATAATCATAAAGGTAGCGTTCAAACCTTGAAAGAAAGAGAGTGAAAAACATGATCAGAAAAAAAACGACGACCCAGATGAGAAAAGGAGAGAAGAAAAGTGACGGTGGTGGAGATGGTACGTTTGGCGAGAGCTCCAGTGCGAATCCATGGCTTGAAAGGTGGTGAATATTGAGACAGAGAAAGGGAGAAGAAGAAGAAGAATAAGAAGAGAGAGAGAGAGAGAGAGAGAGTTAAATATGCATTGACACTGTGAAAGAACGGTTTGTTGCATTAGATAGATGTTAGTGATGAGAGATAGTGAGTGCAATGTGTAAGTACGAGGTTCCATGCAGACACCAAAGTTAAGAACTTAATTCAAACAACGGTTCTATTAGGAAGTGACAGTTACTTCAATTTCTATAACCCCACTCACTCATACAAATTTTTTTTATTGAATTTTCTTGTGTTATTATTATTTTTAAAAAATTAATATATTTGAAAATATTAAAATTAATTTTTTTAAATAATATAATTTTTTTTAGGTCAACAATATTTTAACTCGCTTTTTCAACTTACTTTAAAACTATTATTTTAATCATTAAATTATATATTTTTGATTTTTTTTAATAATATAATGTAATCTAATTAGAATGATAGATTAAAAATAAATCAAAATTGAGTTAAAATATCGTTATTATTTTTTTTTTATGCATAATTTTTTAGTGAGAGAAGTTAGAAGAAAGAGAAAGAAAAAAATGTGGTAAGTAAGAAGAAGTTTGAAGATAAGATTGATCCTCCGCTAATAATAATATAGACAAATAAAATTGATTTAATGAGTTTAAACTGCAATAAAAATTAACGATTAATATTTATTAATAAAATAATATATATACTTACTCATTTGCTGCTGTCATATATAATTTCTTTTGTCTTCTGTCAAACGCATTACTTCCCATCATAATATTATTGTTATTAATATTATTGTCATTAATATTATTATTATTAATAATAATAATTAATAATAAATGAGGTGCTGATATGGTAATACATTTGTTGTACATAGCGTTATTTCTTAGCTGTATGTAACGGACTTTAGGGGATAATTCAGTGTAATTAGTATTTAATGAGTCTGTAATTTTGAGACTTCAATGAACTTTGTATTCTTCTTAATCCTATTAATTAAGATAACAGGAATTTATTGAATTCTGAAAATTATAATTCAGGCTCATTAAATATATGAAACAAACTTCACATACGTTTTACGTAATTTTGAGAAATAATTAATAGATGATACATTGACATGTGTTTTGAGAAACTAGTTTATACACTTGATGGAGATAATTAACTAGTTATTAATTAATAAACTTTTAATCATAAATTTTAAGTTGAAAAATAACTTATCCAATTGAAATTCTTTAATAGGACTAACGGATAAGATATATATTTATTAAATATTATAAAAAGATATATCTATGTAATTTTATAGTATATATAGCTTTTTTTATAAACTAAATATTATTATGTAATTATAATTTTAATTTTTTTTTAAAATTATTGAGTTTTTTATTAAAATAATCCTTAAATAAATCATAATTACCTACAAATTTTATCTATTATTTACGAATTTTGACGATTAATAATTTTTTTTTCATATATATAATTTATGAATGTATATATAATTAATGTAAACACACTTTAAAAATACTATAATTATTTTTTATTCATTTGATATTAAAAATTAAGAAATAAAACTAAAATATTTCTCTTAATAATACTTTTCACCTCTTTCTGTAATATGTTTTGTTTTCTAAATTTTTTATTTTACATTATCAGATTTCAACAAAGAAAAAAAATAAAAATATTATTAATATACTACCATCAACTCCATTTAATGTTAATAATAAAAATATATTTAATATTAATTATGGCTGACAAAATACACTAGTCCCATTCATTCGGTTTTATCTATCAAAAACCAGCTAGAACAGACCAAGTTATGACAAAATCAGACCACAAATCTTAATCCGTTTCCATTAAAATACAGATGAACCTACAAATTTTTAATTTTTTTTTTTAAATTCTTATATATATATATATATATATATATTTTTATATATATATATATTTATATATATATATATATATATATATATATATATATATATATATATATACTCCTCTGTTACTTTTTTGATATATCACGTTTGATTTTGTATCTTACTAAAGTACGAAAGTCGTGTATGTTATATCTATACACCTATGTTGTTATATAAAATTGATATCAACTTAATTTTTTTTAACATTTTTACCCTTATTAGGCCTTTGATTATTCTTGTAACACCTTTTTATTATAGTAAATGCATTTATCAACAAATAATACAACACAAATAAAAATGCCTTCTAATTTCGTTTAAAATGATAATTTTATACTAAATTTATAATTCGTGTTATATATACACAGTTTTATATTAAGTATTCTAATATAACTTACCAGAAATATTTTAAAAAATAAATTATCAATCACCACCTGGATATATTAACATGCATATTTTATTAAAATGTTATACACATTATCATCATTTTTTCCTAATTTAAATTAGTTCACAAACTACAACCCAAGTGTAATTAAATAAATATTAATTTATAACTTACTAACATTTATAACCATTATCATCGTTTATACACATTATCAATTGATTACTAATTATGTTCTTATCAATATATACCCCATTTTCTTATTTTATTAATTAGATTTATAATTATTTTTTTAAACTCTATTAACTATCTACAATAAAATAATATTTTATGAAACTTAAAAAAAATAATAATAATAATGACAAAAATGGGTTTCCCTCTTTGTATTACTAACAGATATGTGTATGCTAATAATTGCTAAAAACATTGGCATAAGAATTTTGACGTACTCCTAAAAAAATGATCGAGTTTGTTAATATTCACAAGTAAATCCCATACCAATTGATAAGAATCAAACTTACACTTAACTTAATGATTAAGTAGAATTCGAAAATAATTAACCTCCATTGAAGTAAAAGCTTTCACAAAGTCGATCAAGATTATAAAAATTCATACAAATGGAAAAACTAATTGGCACTACTTCATGGCAGTACTTCATATAACAAATAATATATTTAAAATATAAATAAATGTCCAAATTATCTAAAGCGCCAATATAAATGTCCCTATTAAATAACATACAAACATATGTCCAAATAATCTAAAACATAATAATGACGCAAAGTCACAGACACTATATACAAAGCATCACTCAATATGCATGTATCTGTTCTAAAACTCGAAAAAATCAGCATGTTTAGCAATGATCATACACCAGTAATATACAAGCTAGCCGCAAATACAATGTCACGCTTTATTGCATTAGAAGCAATTTCCATTTTTTTGCAGAGAGCAGAATTACCCATTATTGCTGCAGCATTTTTGAACTCCCGACATGTCTCGTCCAACCTGACAATGGTCCTTACTATCAGGCCTTCAGGAACATCAGTAAGCTCACATATTTCAGCAAACGGAGTACCCTGCATTAAAAAAGACGGTTTATTCACTTCCCTCGAAATTAATGATGAAACTATCAAACTAAACACTGATGTGAAGAATTTGGATTTATTTTCTGTGGCAGGATACCTTTGCCCATTCATAAACCACTTCTACAAGACCAAATTTTAGATTTTCTTGGGCATACTCGGCAGGGTTTATTGGCAGATTAAATTGCGCTTGGAGCTCTCCGAGCCTTATAGCTGTTTTGTACAATCTAACAAATACATCCAGGTTAGAATCCATATAATAATTCCAATCTGAATATGAAGAGAGGAATGCAGACAAAACGATACCATTTAGTATGTTAAATAAGTAATTACTGAGAGTCTTACTTGGCTTGTGTTACAGGAGTATTTAAAAAATGGACTATTGCAAGTTACCTGTGTTTAGCTTCCGCGAGCTTGGGTGTGAGTGACGGTTCAGACGTATTCCTCTGTTGGAACACAAAAGCTGACATTATAGCTACTGCTTCTTCTGGTTCCAGTTCATCCATTTGGTTCTCAAACAAGCACTCCGTACATATCAGTTCCTCCCCAGAATTCATCTCACAAGCAACACGACCTTTCATTTGAACAACAAGGTCTTCATCAATGCATTCAATTTTCTTCAGAACATCTATCTGAAGGAGCAAAACAAAAACAAAACCAAAGGCACCATTAGACTGAGTACTAAAACAATAAAGAATATTTTTTCAAGAATCAAGCATAATAATAATGAATTAATGTTATACCCGGCCCTGAAAGTCAGGCATCTGTTTAAGTGCTTCATCTGACATTTGGAACTGAAGAGCATATACTTCTTCTTCATGCTTTTTAATCTCCTTCGCCAATTTGAGGTGTTCTTCCAATTTTATACACCCATGACACTGATTCTGGGACATCTTCTCCAATAATCTAGTCCACTTTTGGTATGTTGCCACAAGCTTCACATCTCTCAACTTCAGATCTGAATGAAAAAGCAATATTAAACAAGGTTTTCAAATCAGAGCAGGACACCCAGGTATTGGAATAAAAGAAAAAATTATTACACCCGAAGGAGCTTGAGTATGGGTAAACCACACCTCTAGAAACATCAATATTGCAGCTTAGAAGGTGTTATCAAAACTCGCTTGATTAAAAAATTGCTTCTATTACTCTATCATATCTACTCTTGCCTATACATCTGACATTCTTCTTTTCATTTTAAGTTTGGCCAAAACATGGCCCACTTGTTATTCATAAAAATGGATAAATTATCAAAGTATAACTCATCCTTTAACACAAATGGTAATACCTTTGACGGGATCCAAAGCTGGAGGATACTTATTTCCATCTGATTTCAAATCCACAAGCAACTGAACAGTCTTTGAATAAACAGAACTGCTAACATCTTCAAGAAGTCCAACTGGGTCAATTTTAATTTTGCTACTGCATATGCACAGAAACTCTTTACTGTCAACTTCTCGAACTTCATAGCCCATTCCACTGGCAGAGCCACAATAGGGCATTGTGATGTTGATGATACCTTTTCCTTTGCGGGCAGAAACAGATGTACTATATTCATCTAGAAGCCCACGTCTTGATTTTGGCATTACAAAATAACCTTGGTCAAATGCACCACTTTTATTCTGCATAGTACCACCGGAGGCACTTTGCATCAAGGATGGCATGTCAGGTTTAATCACAAAAACAATGTATGTCTTATTACTGGGTGATGGAGTTTTCACAACCACTCCAAGCAAGTGGTCCTGCGCCTGTAAATCAATTATGATGCAGGTTAACCATCTATTATTGTCCTGAAGATTCAAATTCTAAAAGATGGATGTTATAACTCAAATAATACATCGTTAAATTTATGGCTGAAATTTTATTAAGGACCAAAAAGCCAAGAGCAACTATTATAACAATAGTTCTGCAAAACTGTCAAGCTCTGACATTCAATTTCATTCCACAAATGAGAATTTGGTTTCCTTGTTTTCAGCCATTGCTGAGGCCTATAGTCCTTCATTCAGAATCTTTAAGCTTCTGCTCATGATAAAGGCATTGCATGTCATCAAACTGGCACATTTGACCATCAAAACTATTGGCCACTCTCAGTATTACTTATCAGACAAGTTTCATGAATATTTATCACAACTTAATCATACAAGTGTTTCAGGATTTTTTTTTTTTTTTCTGGATAAAATTACATAAACAAGTCCCTTCTTCCCTTTGAGATATTATAGATCAGCCAAATTTCATAAATATTTATCACGCATAATCATACAAGCGTTTCAGAAGTTTTCTTTCTGGAGAAAAATTACATAAACCAGTCAGTTATCCTTTTAAGATAGGCACTTGATCATATTTTCATGCAGCCAAACATTCAATGTTATCACCTAATAGATTTAAAATGATAATTAAGAGTAGACTATGAATTCTTGTGCAGATTGATACTCAAAATGAATACAACATTATTACATACTATATATTATGCGTTAGTTAGGTAATAAGTAATATGTCACATGTTATATTAAATTTAGAAGAACAATAGTAAAGAATTAAACTATTTCCTGCTACTCTAATCCTTCCAACCATACATTAACTTCCATAAATCCCAATGACACATTGGTTTCTACCATTATTTCCAACAACCCTGACATAATTCCCAATGGCACAGCTACCAGACAAGGCCTAGATCACCCAAATTTCTATGCCTCAGTCAAAGGAAGTAGGTAGGAAGCCGCTACGTAGAGCAAACACTTCCCTCAGCTTCAGCTGGTGTAGGAAGAGCTTATTCTTCAGGCGGTGTTAATCACAAACAATATCACTAGTGAAGCCAAGCCATATGAGCAAATACTAGTTCAGTGGCAAAATCAGCCAGCTCATAAAGCAACTTGGGAAGATGCCCCCTAATATTCCGTGACTTCGACCTTGGGAACAAGGTAGCATCCACAGAGGAAGTACTTTTGGGGACAAAAAGAGGAAAATACTCTGCGTACACTAGAAGGAGGGGAAGTTAGTCAGGCAATTAGTAACTGAAGGGAGATGAATAGTACTTGACAGCAGAAATATATATAGAGGGGAACGATAACCATGGAGGGTTATGCCTAGATACATTTGTAATAACTGAATTCTCAATTGCAAGAGGGAATCATATTCCCTTAGCAGAGCTTCTCTGAATTGCTATCTCTCTCTTCTCTTGTTAATTATATTTTGCTGCGATATTTCACTGGACTTGCTGATTGAAAATGTTTGAAGCTACTAGACCAGGTGTCAGGGACATTACGGCTAGACTTTTTAAGGGATTAAATGATCCGCGCACTACATGGCTAAACCCAGAGATTAAGAAGAGAGGTCCGAGGGTGCTCTGATGCCAAAGATTAGTTAATAAGCTACGAAAAATGTTCGTGAATTTACATAGTGGCACTCAGCACTGTCAATATTCATATACATAAAAGAATAAATTAATATTTCTAACATTTTCAATAACAATAATGACTAATCCTTCCAAACCACATTAATTCTAAATTCCCATTTGATTCGTGTTATATATTAACTTCCACTCCTATTTCCAACACCTGCAAAACATAAGATATGAATATAAGAACTCACTGATTCTGATTTTACAATTACAACTCTTCCCCTATTGAGAAACTGTTGGGCACTAGGAGACTGCAAAATTGCCTCTGATATTTGGTTGTTGTATGTTTCAGCTTCTGAATATAAATCATAGTATTCTTCAATGGTTGGTTCACCCTTTATACATCTGAATAATAGAAACATATAATGCTTTAGAAATTACACACAAATATGCAGCATCAGAAATGTGTATAAATAGATAGATTATCGTTTAATAATACAGATAGTGTGTGAGTATTGTATTGGGTAGCTAATGTGACTCAGCTTTCACTTAGTCTTTTGGCTTTGGGTGCTTCCTTCCATATTACATTACAGCAGATAGTCAGAACATTCACCAAAATGTTCTTTATGAAGCTCCTAAACAATTTTACATTGGTAATGGCCAGATTTACCTATTCAATTCTCTTATCCGTCATTTTTCTGCTCCTCTCTTCATCATTTACTTTATGATTCTATTTGTTCCTAATAGCGAATTATTAAGATACAAATATTTTCAATATCTCCATAATGATTAAGAGAAATACTTTTAAAATATTCCTATTCATTTCAACATGATTTTATTCACTATCATAACCTTACTAGCAGTAAATTAGATCTTAATAGTTCTTAAATTACTAGTTATCTTTCTAATAAAAAAGGTGCACAAATGTTATCATCCACAAAGTTGTCACGTTTTTATCACCATATCACCTTTCCTGAAAAATAATCCTTTTTTTGCCAGCACTTCACTTCAAGGTGAAAAAGCACTTGAAACTGAGGAGTTCTCCTTCCTAACATCACTGTATTTCTCTTAGCGGGATGCTCAAGATCTAAGTAACGAAGTAACCAGAAATAGGATCAAACCAACCCACACTGAGGAAGAAAACAAATTCTTCGGCAAAAAATATCAAAGAGAACAGCCCACTTTTAATCCAGAGCAAAAAAAGTTGTCATAGAGGTAAAGATCCCTGAACATAACACTTTGGAAGTTTTATTGAGAATTCACACATTCCATCGAGAAAAGGAAAAAGATTGTGTTAAATATCTCATTTCTCAATATGTTTCCACTAACAACCTCTCTAATAAACTTCGAAACGTTAATGTTGCTATTGATGCATAAACAATTCCTACCTTAGACCAAGAAGGCATAAAAAATTAATATCGGACTTGTTGAAGAACCCACATATATTGGAGATAAAGTCAAATTATAGTATATTAATAGGCACAGAGCTCAACTTATAAGCCAATTTTGTAAGGTTCAAAAACCCACTTATCAAATCCTTTGGCTCATTTTAGTAATTGCCTAGTTTGGCAGGCTCGCTTGGTTCAGCAGGCTATGGAGGGGGAGTGTTAAGAAGTTTCACATTAATTGCTTCAAGTCTTGGAATGAAACTTATATATTGGCTGGTGGACAACTCCACTCAATGCCAATAAGCATCGTCTATCCTAATCAAGTTTGTTGGGTCTCATGTCACCCGCTATCAAGTTCCCCCCAATCCTATGCTCAAAATGTTGAGTCCTTGGTGTGAGAGGGTGTGTTCAAGAGCCCACACATGCTACAAAAAAGGTCAAATAAAAGTATGAATGGATGCAAACCTCACTTTATAAACTGGTATTATTAAATTAAGCTAGACATAAACCACTTTCTTAATAGGACTCAAGCAATGAGAAAGGAGATTAATGTTGAGTCCTTGGTGTGAGAGGGTGTGTTCAAGAGCCCACACATGCTACAAAAAAGGTCAAATTAAAGTATTAATGGGTGCAAACCTCACTTTATAAACTGGTATTATTAAATTAAGCTAGACATAAACCACTTTCTTAATAGGACTCAAGCAATGAGAAAGGAGATTAATGTACCGAAAAGAATCGCACCATGGGATAACCTTGGCAAACCGAGAAACAAAAGGGTTGCAAGATGCATATGGATATTCACACTAAATTATAAGGAAGATGCGACAATAGAGAAATATAAAGTCAGATTAGTGGCAAAGATATACGCTCCAACATATAAAATTGTCTATGAGAAGACATTTGCTCTAATAGCAAAGATGAATACAATTCAAGTTGTTCTCGCTTTGACAACTCATTATAGTTGGGACTTACACCAATTGGATGTGAATAATGTATTTTTTCATGGAGCTTTAAAAGAAGTATACGTGGAGATTCCACTAGGATTTGAAACTCATAGTGGAAGGAATAAGACATGCCTTCTAAAGAAGGTCTCATATGGTCTTAAGTAATCTCCAAAAGCATGGCTTGAGAGATTTACACAATGGTTTTCTTAGGATACAAGCAACATCAAGAAGATCATACTTTATTCATAAAACACTCCATTACATGTAAACTCACTATACTTTTGGTATATGTGGATGATATGATTATTACAAGATATGATAATACATATAATTTTGCTTCAAAGAAACAAAAAAATTGAAATGAAAAACCTAAGAAAACTCGAGTACTTTTTCAAAATAGTGTTTGCTTATTCCAAAAAGATGATTTTCATCTCTCATAAGAAATAATGTACTTGGTCTCCTCAAAGAAGCAAGTTGGAAAGTAGACTATGGGGAGTTTCTATGGAATAGAATCATGGAAGATATTAATTGCCTACATATGTTACCTTTTCTTCTTTCACCCATGTCTTTGATTCCATTCATACTTTTGTGAATTCAACTGAAGAAGCAAGTCTCTTTTGACCTGATAGTCCACCTGAGTCCTCTACACCACCTCTCCTAACACGCCAATGCAAGACACCAAGAACTACTCCAATATTGCAACGTTAAGTCATCATATTCATGCCCTTCAACGTTAACTTTTACGATGACTCCTCAATGTCTTCTTATATTAGTCCAAGAAATGTCATAGAAGCACTTGCTACTTTCGGATGGAGACAATTATGATTGTTGAGATGCACACACTTGAAAACAGTGGCACATGTGAGTTTGTTTCTCTTCCCCCGAGAAAATGACAACTAGATGCTGGTGGCCCCGCACCATTAACAATGTGCCAATAAATTTTATCACCGTAAAGCTAGATTCGTACCTAAAGGCTACACCCAAATATGTAGTTCAAATTACTCCAATACCTTTTCTCCTGTTACCTAAAGGCCATCGTCCTTTTCATTAGTTAGATACTAAAAATGTCCTTTATAAAGAACTCGAGGAACAAATTTACATCAAACAACCTCTTTGATTTTTTGCTAAGGGAGAGTTCGCTTAGTATGTGAATTGAGTTGACATTTGTATGGGCCAAAACAATCTCTAGGAGTTTGGTTTGAGACATTCAGTCACAATGTGCAAGACTTTGGGTAGAAACATAGTGAAGCAAATATTTCAATTTTCTATTGTCATACTTCTCCTAGGAAGTGCGTTTACCTAATTGTCCATGTGCAAGATATATCTATTACTAGAAATGATGCTACTAAATTTTCCAGCTAAAGAAACACGTGTTCACTCTCTCACAAAGTAAAGATCTTGGCAGCTTAATGTACTTTCTTGGAATTAAGGTAGCTAAATCAAAGGAAGGCATTTTTTATCCCAAAAGAAATATGCCTTGGATATTTTAGAAGAGATCGACAAGACTAAATATCAACTTGTTCATAGTCATATACATCCAAATAAAAATTAATGGCAAGTCAAGGTGGACCTTTCTCAGATGAATCCAAAAAAATATAGTTGATTGGTCAGAAAATTCATTTATCTCATAATTACAAGGTCTAACCTCTCTTTTTCAATTGAAGTTGTTAGTTAGTTCATGGAGGCGCCTCACGTTGATCATTGGAATGTTTTGATATATATTCTTCGATACATAAAAAAGGGAATTAGATCAGGATTGTTGTACATGGGCATGGGCCCATCCCTATGTAATGCTATGTATGATATGTTCTTCATCTGTGCTAATAATACACTAAGGGGATTCTGTCACATGAATGAATATCATTTCTCTCTACAGATACTATCTAAAAGATAAATCTTCAGATATTTCTACCATATGTATTGTTTGTCATGAACCAGCCTTACCGAAAGCTTAAGCAGATGAAACATAATCACTGATTTTATATATAACACTCTTTTAACCTCCCAATTATGAATGTTCTTTTATCTGAGTAATAAAGGTGACCACTCTCACCAACGAGTTCATTTAGAAACAGCCACACGGCTAAAAAGCAAGCGAGCAGTATGATGGCAAAATGATTGTATATGAAGAGATGGAACTAAAGCCTCAAACAATATTGAAAAGAAACATTGAATAATTCACATACTCAATAGCCTTTCTGGGCTGGTCAAGTTTTCGCTTCAAAAGCTGTTGCATTTCTGGAAGCTTTTTCTGAGCATGGAATTCGGCAAAACTTCTTTTAAGCATGTCCTCTACCTGCAACCCAAAAATACCCAATTAAATAATAATAACAGTTAAAATTTTCAACATAAAATGAAATTACTTGTAACATTTGTGATAGATGGGCTGAAATTGCACATTCATTCTAAGTAATTTTGACCATCAAAGTTTTCCATTTTTGCTGCATAATCAGAGCTTATAACCAACTGCCTCATAATAATTCATCTAAACTTAATTTTCAGATTAAAATACTATATTGGACTTCTAGTTTTTAAAATACTATATCAGAGCTTATAACCAACTGCCTCTTGTATTTTATATACCAATGATACATGTGATCAAGAGATTGAAGCTGATCTTTAGGATAGGACAACGATAGGAACTAGAACCATGCATGTGTATGAGTAACACCCCACCCCCGGTCTCTCTCCCTCTCTTGGAACTAGCCAGAAGCAGAAAATTACAAGATAAAAGGACATGTCGCAGATTCTTAAAGGAACCTATGACCTCCCACTCTAAGTTCCTTCCTTCCCTAACAAAACTGAACCCATCCCCTCCCCCGATGTCCCCCTAATAGTTCCCCATTAAATCCTACCAAGTGCCTCCAAATGATGAAGTAATAAAATATAATGGTATAGAGATAATTATCATAACTGTCAGTTTCCATCGGCGGCCAGGTGGCTACAATTCCTCTTTCCTTATTTTATATGCTCTCTCCTCTAACCTTGTAATTACAAATACCGGTTCCCAATTACAGTCCATATAGTTGTAACAAGTGTCTCAGACCAAATTTTGAAAAATACATGATTAAAGATGCTTTAAGAAGTTGGGAAACAACTTATCATTTTAAATATGAATTAAGGAGTATTAATCGATCATTAAATAAGAGAAATTATTCACAAAAGTTTGTCCAATCAGATCTAATTGGATATTTAACTTTAGGAGGATCTATCTCAAATTACTAAGGAATTTGAATTGTCCCCAAGTTGCACATCAAATCAACTATTGTGACACTGCTAATTATAGTATCTTCACCATCATTATTATAACATTTTAAATAAAAGACTTGGATTGTCATGTGCACCTTCAATTCCTCAACCCGAAGAAGATGTAGAATCATAATATAAGTTAGCCGAAATTGAGATTCAAGTCGAGTTGCACTTCCAACAATAACACGCTTTAAATCACTCTCTTCTGGGAGTTCATCACGACATATCAGAATAACAGTACCAATCTTGTCAAGTCCTCTTCTGCCAGCACGACCAGCCATTTGAGTATATTCTCCGGATAGTAACTGCCTAAATTCCTTGCCATCAAACTTCCTTAGAGAATCGAAAACTACCTGTGGAAGAATATAAAAGCAGTTTACATTAAACACATCATATCTTAAACTGCAGGTTATAGGAAATATTCTTCAAATAATGGAAAGGAGATACACAAATTGTCAATCATTATTATTTATCAAAACAAAAAAATTCAAAAATAATGATGGGTATATAACTAACAAAAGGACAACTAAGTGTGCAAGGTTCACACCAAGTGTATGGAGAAGTTAGATGCTGAGAGGAACCTGTATGTGTCATGTTATAAGAGAGAAAAGGGAGAAATTCCCCTGACTATAGAGCTTCCAGGGTTCGCACCTCCCGTTGCCTAAAGGCCCTACTAACTCTACACAGTGACAGGGATAATCCCCACACCATCCTTCTTCCTCCTATCAACAGGCAATATGCCTTATTTATTATCATCCAGTGTTCAAACTACAACAAACTTATTCAGTCTAATAATTAACTAACTCATCCCCTTGCCAAGGTATACCAATCAAATGTGCACAACCTTCATCCCACAATTCTACAGTTGTTTCCAAGATTTGAATCCATGAATTCCATGTAACAATGCAGCATCCTTACCATTGCCATTGCACTTGTCTTGCCCTTATAGATGTAAAACTATAATAATCAACCTAAATTATGCAAAATAAATGAAAGAGACCTTGCTTATCCAAAAACAAAACAAGAGAGAACCCAAGAGTACATTTAGGTACCAAAAGCACAGACCATGAAGTAACTGAGGTTAGGATAGTGTTGGAAGTCTCACACGTAGGGTTTCTTCCTTGGGGCAAATTCAAACCATTATCACGCTCTTAAGAGAGTTCCAGCGCCACCATTCTGTTCCACCCGCTATCTCGGACCGCTATCGGACCACCCATTTCTAGTCTCACGCACGAGATGAATATACCTCGACGTGAGGGGGTGTGTTGAAAGTCCCACATCGACTAGAGATAAGGCTAATTCATAATATATAAGTGGAGAGCAAACCTCACCTTACAAACCGGTTTTGTGGGGTTGAGTTAGGCTTAAAGCTCACTTCTAACATGGTATCAGAGTCAGGTTAGAGCCTATCCTAGCGAACTTTATTGGATATTCTATTCCGTGGGGAGCAAACTTCACCTTACAAACCGGTTTTGTGGGGTTGAGTTAGGCTTAAAGCCCACTTCTAACATGGTATCAGAGCCAGGTTAGAGCCTATCCTAGCAAAATTTATTGGACATTTTGTTCCACCCGCTATCGGACCGCTACCAGACCACTCACTAATTTCTAGTCCCACGCACAAGATGAATATACCTCGACGTGAGGGGGTGTGTTGGAAGTCCCACAACGACTAGAGATAAGGCAATTTCATAATATATAAGTGAGATGAAAACCTCATCTTACAAGCCGATTTTGTGGGGTTGAGTTAGGCTTAAAGTCCACTTCTAACAATTAGCATATAAAACATTTATTTTCCCCACCTCAGAGGGGTTTCTCATTTCAAACACAACTTTCAAAGAAGCAATTGTGTATATTTGTCCTTCCACAACAAAACAATTTCAAATTTCAAAGACTTTGAAAAATACTACAGATACAGACCTATTTGAGACCTCCCACTTAAAAATTACAAAAGATTGTCTTGAAAACCTAATTCAATCTTAACAAAGATCGGCTCGATTTACCGTCACTTTTATAAACTATAATTTGGTCATGTCTTTAGCCAATATAAGATCACCAACACACCCCCTCACACCAAGGAATGAACATTTCAAGCATTAGACTAGATATTTGTGGGTGGTTCATTAGCTGTTCAATAATGGATGGCACAACAGGTCCAAGTCCTATACCAATTTGAACGAGTATGTATGAGGAAAAAAGCTTGAGAAATCCTGTCTCCCTACTAACTCATATTCAAATATATATGGATCAATTGGCCTACAACAAAAGCTTGCAAGAATGAGAAAGAAATTTCCCCTAGAATTTACAGCAAAAGTTTAAAGAGAAAGAAATTTCCCCTAGGATTGTACCTTACAAATAGATACAACACAAAACAGCTTTTGCTCAGAATATAATATAAACTATTCTACCAGATAGCAAGTATAGGCAGTTTTTGCCACTCAGAGGTATTGGGCAGTTGGTGCCTTGGATGAGATTCAAATATTGTTAAGGCCTTTCTCTGCCCTTTCATATGGAACAAGTGGTCTTGGTGTTTCAAGAATAGTATGATTAAGGAAAGCTCTTAGTCTGACAATTCTTTCAGGGATTTCAAGTCAACAAGATCAAGTAGCTCTTTTTTCTATAATCACTTTGTTTCCTCTAAGAATGATATTTTAATAAAAATTCTTCACCAATTAAATCCTACCTAAGTCAATGAAAAGTAAAGCTTTACAAGTTCCCAATACTGTACTTGTCATTAAAAATAAATATTATACATTTTTTTATTACTTAACAAATTTCTTACTCTTTAACACGAGTACTCTTTCCTAGGAATAGCTTAATTTCTTATTGCAATTTTTCTGAAAGAATGACTCTAATCTTGCTCGAGTCATTTCTTAATTCTCCTTTTTTTTAAATGTCAAATTTAAATCTAATATCTTCTATTCCAATCTAAAATATTTTTCTTTTTTTTTTTCAGGTTCCAGCAAAGTTTAAAATAACCTAGGACAAACTTATTATTGAACAAGAACACGTGTTTGATAAAAAAAGATACTAAAGTAACATGAGACTGAAGTAACTAAACATAAACCACAGCAAACTTTTTTATAACACATTTATAGTCACTTGTAAGATAATAACTTCAATAATTAATTAGATTTCATTGAAAATTTAAGAAAAATTGAAATTTTTATTCAAATTTAGCAGCAACACTGAAAAGAGACTCACTGTTCTAGCAGGTGCATTGACTCCCATTGCAAATGTCTCGGTTGAAAACAAGACCTACAGCAAAAAAAATAAGTCAAGCAGTCAGACATAAATCTTAAAATAATATAATCACAACCAGGGGGAAAAAATTGTGGACATATGACTCTCGAATATAAAGTAATTTACTTCACTTTTGAATAATAGCCGGGTTTTTTATGATATCTGATAAATCTGTGAATACCAATAAAACAAAAGGCCATCTCACCTTGATAACCCCTCGGCAAAAGAGCATTTCAACAACTTCCTTTACAATTGGAAGAAGGCCAGCGTGATGTACACCAATACCTCTGCGAAGAAGATTCTGTACTCGAACAACCTGTATATCCTCATAATTAGAAACACAGTCACAAAAATACTAAGCCATACACCAACTGACCTGTGGTAAATTTCTGTCAGATCCCTTCAGTCGCGAAAATGCTTTGTCACAGAAAAGTCGGATCTCACTTTTCTCTGAGCTACTAGTTAAGTCAGTTCCAGTCAGACTATCAGCTGATTTATCACAGCGATTCTTAGAAAAACAAAATATAACCACCTGCATTCCCAAAACAGTTCCAAATAAATAAATAAAATCTAAAATAGTAACAATAAATTGAGAATAATAATGCTTTGCTCCCTGCCTTTTATAAAAGAAATAAACATATTGAGACAAATTATCATTTCACAAGAGAAAAAGTGGAGTTTATATACATCAGCACTAGCTTTGTCTACTTTAATGAATAGTTAGCCGACATATTCACCAAGTCACTAAGAGGACGAAGATTGATTATATTTGCAACAACATATGCACACACTACCTATGCGTTCCAGCTTGACGGCAAGCGATATAATCACAGATAGGGAATATGATATGCTTATAAAATTAAGATGAAAATTGCTTATTTTCTAAAACATACAGATAAGACACACAAAAAAAGCAGAAATCTGTTTATTTTAATTAATTTTAAGGTCAACATGCAATTTCAGTGAATGTGCACTTAATGGCTTAAATTGCACATTTGATGAATGTGCAATTTTGGTCAGTGTAGACATTTAATCACGGTCCTCCAATTTTCCAGAATTAAACAATTTTGATCCACTTCGAATACATTTTCCACTCTCTAAGAAATTTAAGCGTCTGTCAATGATAACAATGATTGTTACTTATTAGACAGAATATTAATAGCAATCTTTAATTATAAGCTTTAACATTAATATAACAAAAAACGTTAGCATTTTTTGTCAGTAATGAGATGATATATTATGTTGGACTAAAATTACTTAATTTTCTTAAACATAGATGATCAAATATGCTATTAAAATTTTATAGAAACTAAAATTGCAAAATGCAAACTATGGGGACCAGAACTGGATTTAAACCCAATTTAAATAAGGAAACAACAGATAGGGAAATATAAGGAAATATGGAGTCATGAAATGGAAAAACAAATCCTAAGATATATTCTAAAATATTTTAAAAGAGAGAAATTAACATTATTGAAATTGAAATGTTTTTCCTATATTTTAACTATTATCAGCAGATAATAGCACCCAATAAATAGATCAAAAATCACAAAAATGGAGCTTGGTAAAAATATTTTTAATTCACAAAACAATCAAATCAAATCCTCAAGTTGCTATCACCAACAACTCCTGGAAATGATTAAACAATTGGTTTTCCTAATTGTAAATAATTTTACCAAAAATTCCTTTTGTATTTTTTGCTGAAAATTTATTAATATAGAGCACAATCAACATACAGGCAATAATGACTTTTTGGAGAGCTTGTTGATAAGCATCAACCACATTGAAGCATCTGCTCTCCTCAATTCCCAATAGCTCTGGCCATTGCTATTATTTTGATAGCCTCTACCAGTTCCAGAGAAATTAGCTCCATGCTGCTTCATGCGAGATGTATTTTCACGTTTTGAACCTCTGGCATTTTCATGACCTGCTGAAATACCCACCTTTGGTCCCGAAGCACCACCAGCAGTCAAATTCCTTTTTCTTGAAACTTCTTTAGCAGCTTTCAATCCCTGAGGCAGAAATGTTTCACTTTCACAAATTTTGTAAAGTTCTCCAGAATGATACAGGCAGTGCTCCAATGGGACGGGTCTTTTTGTTGTTCTGGTGGGAAAATTGATCATTATAGGAGCAAAAATAATAAGACAACTGAGAATCACGAAAGAGCTCACAACTCCATTTGAAATTGAAGGAATTCATAAATTGAAGAGTATGTAACATCCTAATAGCATCCACCTTTTGATTACAATCTTTAATTTTGGAAAGGAACAAATATATTTTCTGTATTATTGTATATTTTAAAGTATATGTTTAAATCTACTCTTTCACTAACAGCATTTTAAACACCTAAATGACCCTCTGACGACCATTGTAAGAAAGAATCATCACTTACCCTGTAACCCTTATTTCCTTTTGTTTTGTCCTGCCAATCCAATCGGCAAATTCAATAGTATTAGGAACCTGCAAAAAATACTTATTTTTAGGATAATGACAAATAGCTTTGCTTACATAACATGAGGTAAAGGGAGGGGAGAGAAATCTGAACACAAATATATTTGTAAGAGAAAAAAAAAGTATTTATATATATGTGTGTGAGTGGGTGTAACTTCCCAGGCTAGCATTACAAGGTTCAAAGAACTTCTTTATTTTTCTGATATTAAATCCTTCATTCCAGCATTATAATGCTCCATGTGCTTTGAGATACAGAAACAGATTAAGAGTTGGAAGTATCAAAACACATGCATTTTACACAGAATGTCCTGCATAAATCTCAAGTATGATAACTGAGGGCCAACTATACCGTGGCAGAAAGGAGGACGATATTGATGTGTCTCGGAAGCATGATAATTACTTCTTCCCAAACAACTCCTCTATCTACATCATTGACATAGTGCACCTCATCAAATATAACCTACCACATTTATGCAGGAAAAACGCAACTATAAGTTGTTACAAATTCACAAGGGCAAGCCTTTCATAGTTGAAGAGAAACCAGAATGTTACTAACCCATTCGATGTCCCGAATTATATCAGCACCCCGGTAGAGCATTGATCTTAAAATTTCTGTGGTCATGATGAGACAAGAAGCCTCTGGCCTCAAGCTTACATCCCCAGTAAGAAGCCCAACATCAAACTTTCCACAGAAATCTCTATATTTCTGATTGCTGATTGTTTTTATTGGAGCAGTATACACTGCTCTAGTGCAATGCTGCATTGTTAAATTTCAAACGGAAAACTTCAACTAAAGCATTTGTCTTGTGAAGATTGGTAAAATTTAAATAAGGAAAAACTTAACAATATTGTAAGACTAAGTCAAAATATCATCAGGATAGTATAAAAAGAGCACTGTTATATAAATGGTATTGAACAATATGGTTCATGACTTGTGCAATTACACTGCCGGGAAGCAAAAGAAAAGAAACAAAGAAACTTCATGAATAGTAAAGATTCTGAGCATACTTTTGATGCTAAAGCAAATGCATATTCGGCAACTACTGTTTTTCCAGCTGATGTGTGAGCAGCAACAAAAACAGACTCCCCCTTCTCAAGATAATAAATAGCCTACAATTGTTATGAAAGAATAAAAAATGAAATTATAAGACAAATATAAGCCATATATTCATGCTAGAATTCAAAGAGATAATATAATACTTAAATATAAGTGATAAAATTTAGATTATGAGAAAGAATATCTTCTCTCAGTTGGAAGCTACAATGAACATATAGATTTCGTTTATTTTATAAAATGATCATAGATTTCTTTAACAATAAATTATTTCTTATAACAAAAACTATTGGAAATTTGAGTGATGCAGCTCCTCCTGATGCATTTGACCCGATTGGGCAAATGTGCAAAGGTCAAGACAAATGATTCCAATAACCAAATATCATGGCACCCCCCTCCCCTCAAGAATTTGGAACATGGTTACATCCCAATCCCAATCATCATACAACCAACTGAATACAATAGCAGAAGCATGAAATAATTACTAAGAATAAAAAGAACTAAACTCTAACTTATCAATTCATCAAATGAATGTAATTAAGAGAACAAATTAGATAAAAGAAGAAATAGAAAGTATGAAGACAAGTACGAAAGTAGAAAAAACATATTATTTATCATATTAAAGAAAAAATATAAAATGAAAATGTGAAATAAACTGCTTAACCAGAAGTTCATTGGTAGAATCTTGCAAAGTTACAACATTAGTTAATATAGATTGGAGACCTCAATTACTTGCTACTTTCAAAATCCCTGGGGATATTTTCACACAACTGAAAGGAAGACACACGGGCAGAAAAATGCTGGTAAAATTATTAGTTTCCACTTTTCAACCAAGATCAAAAGTAGGCTAGAAAAACAGTCAAACATGGGTTTTTTAGCTTAATTTTTACATCATCTATTCTGTAAAACAATTATTCCATACATGCTTTTGTAGTTTCAATCATAAGTGCTTTAATCACTGAACCCTGACAACAAGACGAAAATTAGCATGAATATATACCTCTTTCTGAAATGCATCCAATTCAAAGGGAAACTCTAGTGCCATGTCAGGAACAAGTTCATGAAAGCACTCCACAATTCGATCACTGGACTCATGCATAGCCCAAGCCTGCCAAGAGAACAGGTTTCAATTTTAAGGATTGTCATGTAACAAACAACAACAAAAGCCTTTCCCACTAGTTGAGGAAACATTGTGCTAAAAACAGTAACAAAATTGTGATGCATAAAATGAAACAGTCATTTTAACCGCAATCCGTGATAGCTTAGTCCATAACCACTTACTTCCTTCTTCTGCTGTTCAATTTCATCACTAAATCCATCCAAATGCAATTTTGGTCCGTCTGAGTCAACTAACAAAATATCATCAAGTGACATTTCACTATCATGTGGTTTACTTGACACCTCAGTTGTACCAACTTCAGTTTCCAATATAACAGACTCCACTTCTGATAATAAAAAACAACAAAATCATGAACAAAATAAGTGAAAACTTATCTTATCTAACAAAGGTCTGTATTGTCCAGAATGATTTCGTTCGTTTGGTTATACTTATAGTACAGTGCAAGAATCTTAAGACAACAAATGCGGTAAGAAGAACTGCAGTTAGTGTAGGCTAGTTACCATCTTGTTCTTGTTCTCCATCAGCATCTTCTTCCCAAGCCTTCTTAAACAAGTCATCAAACTGTACGGACAATTCACTCTGTCCCAGCATGATTTAAGCAAATCATTTAAGAAAATACAGTAGATAATATATAAGATTTCTTCTAAATATAATAAAAAAACATGTCCTTATATTGACAGTCTCTCAAGAACTGGCACCATCCAGCATAAGGAGTAGGAGGTCTAGTATGCCTCTTAAAATAATATAAACTGAAAAGGGTCTTCAAAAATTTGGATGCAAAATGGGGAAAAATGACTAACTAACCAATTTTTCAACTGATGAACTCTGGAGAGGATTGGCTTCCTTGCAGACATTCCATGAGCATGGATGGGACTTCAAAAAGGATACAAAATATAAGTAAAACGAGTGGGTTATATTGAATTTCAAGCTTAGAATAAGTTAACACAGAAAACAAGCAATTATTTTCCACAAAAATGTCAAATAAATAAATAACCTTGAGCTCGCCAAAGTCTAATCCATGCTTTAAGCTTGGAGGAATTGTTTGAGCAGGACCACCATTGAAAATTTCACGCACCCATTCACCATTTGAAGCACCTTCTGGAAGAATTCTTTCTACACTTCTAGAATCATCCAAACCTCCTGGACGGAAAGGACGATTATTAATGCTTCCCCTTACAAAGTCCTTTCCAGAAGTGCGTGGTAATGGCCCAGATTCTGTCTCTCCCAACTTCAGATCGGATACATCCACCTAAGACAACATTATACGCACTACCGATAAAGTTGGCAAATCAATTAATATTGACTCTAAACTAAATTTGTTCTAATTTTTAACCAAACTTTCCATCACGGATTTGGAATTGGCAATTTCATGTAAGCACCTCCCACCTCCTCAAATTTTGGTTCCCAGATTCCTTTAACTGATCCATTGTTTGAACGTCGAAATGGTGGTTCCCAAACTGGAATGACCATAGTTCGTGGTAGTGATGGCTCGAGAGGAACTTCAGCCCTGTCAAACCAGTCAAACTCCCACTGCCTCCCAACTTTTTCTGGTGAAAATTCATCAGGATCCAATCTTGGCTGGAGATACGTCTCTTCTATGTACTTCTTTATAGATTCAGGTGTCTCGCTAGGAAAGGCAGGTGGCTGAAATAAAGTAGGAAAAGGTTACCAGTAGGAATACAAATGAATGTTCGGGCTTCAAAGATTACCATGTTTAGGAACTGCATAATTTAGGAAAAGCAGTCATTTTTCGAAAGTTCACTCAGGAAGCTGTACAGAAAAAAATAATTATTTTTCCAAAATAAATTAAACCAAGAACATGCAAATTTAAGGTATCAAAGCAAGGCACGGTATGTAAAACTAAAACCCAGGCATCTAACTTGCTCATTGTCAGTTGGGTCAGGTAACCGCAATGTCAATAAAAAGTCAAGTTAATAAAAAGACAAGTTGCTAGTCTTTATAGTCTTTAGCACTCTTTACGTATGCTTGAAAATAGGAATTTGGAGGGAGAGGGAAGGGAGGATAAAATTATATTTTTATAAATGTTCTCCAGTTTTATAGTTTCTTAAACTAAAATAAATAAAACTATAAATTAGCATAGATTTAATGTGTTCGCATTTACTTTAAATATGCAAGTTTTTCAGCATATTGCCTACAATGTTTTGCTTCCACCTTGACATGAGTCCTGTTAGTAGGCACCTTACCAAACACCCTAATGCCCAAATCGTCTGTCCGTATGAAGACATGACTAAAAACAAAACAACTTGCTCTCCCTTTCTTTTCACTCCATGACACACTTCTAAATCCCTTTCTTTTCACTCTATAACACACTTCCAAACATATTCTCAGGATTTTGTAAACCAAAGTGCCTTTTTCAAAGTTACAAATTATTGATTTCAATAAAAATGACTTCGAATAATTGAAGTTTAATCAGAACAGTGAGATTAGGGTGTGTATCCAAATTAATCAAAGTCACAGATTAAACGTTGAAACCAGCGGGGAATCAATTCCTGCTCCTAACATACTAACCCATATCTGTTGCTTTCACCCAGTACACTGCGCTATGGAAAAGGAAAACCAGGCTTGGTACAGATGCAAAATTGACAAGTAAAACCTATCACTGATTAAGAAAATACCATAGATGTAGTAGTAATAGTGACACGTAGCATGCTACAGCAGAAAAACCTAGAGATGAGAAAATGGAGTAAACCGAGACTGACCGGAATGTAATCGGGAATGGAACGGAGCGGGTTGTGGCGCTCCGGCGTGGTGAGCGGCTCCAGTCTGAGGTGACCACTGTGGCCGGAGAACCCGACCCGGAAAGCGAGCTCGTTGGCTGCATAGATCGGATCCATGAGGCGCCACTGTGGGTACGCTCTCTTTTTAGCACGCCTCTTGCTATGCCTCTTGCTATACTTACTCAGTGGCTCGTTTATTCATTCTCTTTGGGTGAGTTTTGATTTGAGAAAGAAAGAAGGCTTTGATTTTCGCGGGTTTTGGATGGGGTATATATGAAAAGGTTTAATTACATAGCATGAAGTGAAAGTGCGATGCAAGTAAAGTACTTTCGTTCTTTTTATTGGTATTTTTTTTGGGACATTCTTTGATAAATTTGTATAATATATCAAGTACTCGATAAATTTAAATTTTTTAATTCAATTTTCTGTTAATGTTTTTTGTTGTTAAATTAGTAATGTAAGTATTAATTAGTTGATGCGGATATTATCGGTTAAATCATTCATCCTTAAACTCTTTGTTAAAGTCAAATTGCGTATTTTATTTAACAAAATTTAAACTTAAAAAATTTATTCATACAAACATATATCATAGTGACAAAATTAAATAATACTCATTATAATGTCTTGTAAAATCATAAAATTTTAATAATAGAAAATTAGAAATTATAATTTATAAAACTGTAAAATCATATAACTAGCGTAAAGATAACATGATAAAGTAATAATCACTAAATAATTACAAATTTTAAATTTATTAGTTACTCAACGGTAGAGCTGTCAAAATGGGTTGGAACTCGCTAACCAACCGGCTCACCACGGGTTCGGGTTGGGTTGAAATTTTTTTACAAATTTCAATACGGGTTGATTTTTGACTCGGCTCACCTAGAACCCAGCTCACCCAGTTTGAACCTGTGGTGAGCTGGGTTGGCTCACCAACCCGCAAATAAAGGGTCACACAAGTATTTTAGTATTTTTTGTTAAGTTAGGCCTTGTATTTGGGTCATGTTAGGTTATTCTTTTTAGCCAACACAGATAATTTGTATTTTTGTGATTTTTGTTTGTATTTGGATTGTATTAAAGTTTATTTAGATTTTAATTACAATTATAATATAGTTTTGACTCAAAAAATTATATATATATTTTTTTAGCCAACCCGTTTAACCCACCAACCCGCGGTGGACGGGGTCGGGTTGAAATTTGTTTGGCTCGCTGATTAGTGAACCAGGTTGGGTTAGCTCACTAAATGACCAACCCGTGGTGGGTCGAGCCAGGTCGGATCGGGTTACCCATTTTGACAACTCTACTCAATAGATCATTGACTTAAAAATTTCCAAGTTTTTCGGATAACTTAATCATAATTAAGTCTTATTTAGATTAGACTTAAAAACAAGTTTAATCTTTTTAGTAAAATATTTATTGAGTATTTAGTAAATTAAAATTTTAATTTGAGGCTTTGTTTTAATTTCATCCCATTACATCAATGATGTAGTTAGTTAACATTAAAATATTTTATATATTAAAAAGTTACTTAATTATAAAAACAAACCGAGATAAAATTGCAACATGCTTAAAATTGAATACGGATGTTGTATGGCTATGAGATTTTATAGTAATTATGAGTATAGTAAGATATATCCAATGATGATAAAAAAATGTGTGAATAAAAAAAAATTGCATGAGAGGTAATATTTATCATACGGTGCTTAAATTTTTATTTTTTTTTTTATTTTTACTTGGTGTAAAATTTGAATTTTGAACAAACAATACACTTAAGAATTAAGGTTAAGTATGTTTTTAGTCTCCGAATTTTGACTCAAAATTGGAATTCGCCCATGTCTGAAACTTTGATATATTTTGGTCCCTAAATTTTAAAAATGAATGAATATAGTCCTTTTAACCGAATTATGATAACTTTTTTTGATGTGTCAAACGCTTTTCATACTAGTATTGGAGTTTTTTATACTATTTGACACATTCTTGGTTCAATATCTACTGATAAATATGTTCGACACTTCAAAAAAAGTTAACGTAATTGAGTTTAAAAGGACTATATTTATTCATTTTTAAAGTTTAGGGACCAAAATATATTGAAGTTTCAGACAAGGATGAAATCCAATTTTGGATCAAAGTTCAGGGACTAAAAACATACTTAACCCTAAGAATTATCAATAATAGACTTGTTATAAATGTTTCTCCTTAAAGAAAGTGTATCAATTGAAGATAGTCATGTATAAGGATATTGTTATGAATTAAAATATTAATTTGAATCAATGTCAAATTAAGTACAAATGAGAAGATAAACAATATACAATAAATAAGACTTAACAACACATTATTTTACGAGTTTTGAGGTGAAAATAGTGTCGACTTTTGTGCATAAAACATAAATTATAATGATTTTCTAATACGTGAATGATCACTACCCTAAAGGATTTATCCGTTATGTATGCAAAAATCCCCCATAGTATAATAGGAACATCTCGGATATTATGAGGATTTTAAAATCTAGCAAGATAAACTTTTTATAAAGTATCAATAAGCTCAGGATATCGGACAAACAAACAAATAGCACTTAAAATAATCAAAGGGAATAAGAGAACAAAAGAAGAAAAGAGAAAAAATAAGAGCCTAAGAGTGTGTTTGGATACAGTATTTTAATGAAGCAATTCATTTTTTTTAAGAATTTAGATTTCTTTGTAATGAAATGCTTTGTTTGGATAGAGAAATTAAAAAGCATTTCAAATGCAAGCATTTTTTTGAAGGATTTCATTTAGCTAAATTAGTAGAAATTCAAATACCCTCAAAATAGGTAGAATTTGAAATTCTTCTCACTCAACCTCACATTATAGACTCTTTGGTAGAGTTCTCAAACGGGTATGACGACCCAGACGGGTGAAGCGGGCCTGATGACCCAACCAGGTCGGGCGGACTTGACAATCCACACGGGCCGGAGGGGCCAGACGACCTAGATATGCGGGCGGGCTCGAAGACTTAGATGTGTCGGGCAGACCCGATGACCCTAAACGACCCGAATGGGTCCGATGACTCAGACGGGTCCAACGACCAGGGTCCGACGACTCGGACGGGTCCAACGACCAGGACAGGTCCGACGACCCGGACAGGCCCAACGACTCAAACAGGGCAAACTATCCAGACGAGCCCAACGATCTGGATGGGCCCGATGAAACAAACATGTTCGATGACCCAAACAGGCCCGACTATCCAGACAGGCCCAATGACCCAGACGAGCCCGACATCCCGAATGGGCCCAACAACCCGGACGAGCCTGACAACTCGAACGGGCCCGACGACCCGAATGGACCTGACGATCTAGACGGGCCTGACGACATTGACGGTTTTGACGACCCGAATGAGTCCGAGGACACGGACAGCCCAACAACCCAAACTTGTAGGATGACGCGAACGGGCTCGACGACCTGGACGGACCCGACAACACAAATAGGCCCGACAACCCAAACGGGAACGATGACCCGGACGGGCCCTTCCAAATCGTCGGTTCGGACGATCCATACGGGCCAAATGACCTAAATGGTCCTGACGATCCAGACAGACCCGATGACTCGTACGGGCCAGACTATCCGGACGGTCCCATCGTTGGGACCGTCCATGTCTTTGGATCCGTCTGGGTCGTCGGGTTCGTCCGGGTCATCGGCCTTGTTCGGGTATTCGACCCTGTATGGATCGTCAGGCTCGTCCAAGTTGTCAGGCCCGTCTTGATTGTCGGGTCCGTTCGGGTCGTCGGACCCGTCTAGAGCATGGGGCCAATGACCTAGACGGGCTGGACCATGCCATATTGAAGAACTTGACGGCACAATCATCCAGTATGGGCCGTCAAGGCTCTAGATCATCGGGTCAACCTAGTCTGTCTGGGTTTCCCAATCGGTCCAACTCGGGTGGGTCGTCGTGTCTAACCAATCTGGTTGGGTAGTTAGGTCACTCCGGCCCATTTGGGTTGTCGAGCATGTTTCTAAATTTATCATGAACTCAAAACATAATTAAGCCTAAAATAAATATTGTTAAAATTAAATTTTATCTCACAATAAATTCAATTTTTTTTTCAAACAAGAAATTGAAATGTAAGGTATTTTAATTTCCTTATCCAAACAAATTGTTTAAAAAATGAATGGAATTTAATTACAAGTAATTCAAATACAAAGCATTTCAATTTCTAAGCATTGTTGAAATGCTCCATCCAAACACAAGGTAAAGGTGTATTTGGAGGAAGAATATGTAAGACACCTATTTATAGGTAGGGAGATGGGTTGAGATTTGTAACAGTCACCAACGGTCAAAATATTGTTGTAAATACCAAATCAAAATCGTTGCAACAATGATGGCTAAGTCGAAATGGCTGCCACAACTTTCATATTGTAATAACAATTAAAAACATTGTTTTTACGACAATCCCCCACATATTGCAGAACAGTATGAGATAGAAATAATGAAATAAAATCTTGGGTCACATATTATATGTAATGCATCAAAGTTGGTATAACAAGCTATATGAATCATTCATAGATTGATAAACTTAACACATGTAGTTTGTATAGCGAGCTATATGAACCGAGACACTTGTTGTGTGCTAGTGGTTTATCAATCCCAAAACACACTCACAATCCTTGTTGTTATCGTTGTGTTGCACTTAATAGGCCATGTGTGTGTCCGGTATTCACGAGTGTTCTAAAGATCGTGTCAAGATCTCATACAAGCGGCCCCACTCGACACTTATAAAGGTGATTTCATCAAGTGTACATTACAAATCATACATCGCCCGAAAGGGATATGAAAATCATTAAGAACTTTGTTTAAACTAGAATTCTTACATCTCATGGAATTTTAATTACAAAGTTTAACCTCTTAATAATTTAGTCTCTACCACTTTTACATACACCATAAAACTGACAAGTGACTTGTTTTTACCCATATGAACCTTATTCATGGGATGTACGATCACAAAGGTTATGTTACCATCACTTATTTGTTTCAAATGACTTATGTCTCATTTCCCTCGATGTTTCTATAATCATATTTCTTCCCAAGGTTTTGTCAGAGGATTTGCAAAATTCCATTATGACTTCGCACAATCAATGCAGCCATTTTAAGGGCAACAAACTTATATTTCATTGTTGGTCTACCAATCATTGTTTGTCTGACCGAAATCCATTACATTCAATGGTCCAATCCATTGAATCTCTTAAGTATCTCATAAGTCTGATCAATATTCATAATTAGAATAGTAAGTGTATATTTTCAATCTATCTACTGCATAAGCAATATCTGATCCAGAAACATTCATCAAAAGCAGTAAACTCTCAATTATCTCGGCATATTGAGGTTGAGAAAAATAATTCTCCTATATTTTTTTTTTAAATTAAGAGTTAGCATCATAAGGGATATTCACTTGATTTAAGTCATGATTTATAAAGTTCCTAAGAAGTTTATCATGTATTGTTTTAGGATAATGATATACTATCTCCCTTCTTCCTTATGATTGTAACTTCTAAAATCACATTGACTTCACATAGAAACAACTTTTTTGCTGACCGAATAAAAGAAACTAGAAACAACTTATATTTAAAAAAAAATCTAAAACTAACTTAGTTTTAGAAACTATCTCATTGCATATATCAATCGTTAGTATGTCATCCACGTACAATGACATATTCTCTATTTTTCATATTTAGAGTACTATTAAATATCATTAAGTGAAAAACCATCACAAATAAATTTTTTTCCTTTGAAAATTGGGTTAGATTCACTTTCAAACATTTTTTTTTTAATTTTTGTCCAAGTAATTAGGTAAAATTATCTCCACTCCCACATTCTTAAATATTCAAGATTGAGTATCAATTAAACCAGAGATGAAGAGTACTTAAAATAATAAAAGAGAATGAGAGAATAAAAGAAGACAAGAAAATAAATAAGAGCCTAAATGTGTCTTTGAGGGGTTGAGATTTGCAACACTAAAAAAATACATTATTAACAACCAATTTAGTAATAAAAAATTATTAGTCACTATAATGACTAATTTATAAAATAAAAAATTATTGATTACTAAAATAATTACTATTACAAATAAAAAATTATATTGGTTTATAAATTTTATTTATTTCTAAAATTTAGCTACAGGAGGTTGGTTACTAAACATTTGTTACCAAGATTTTAGAAACCAATTTTGTAACTAAAATATTTGGTAGCTAAATTTTAGAAACCAATTTAGCTAAACTTTTATTAGTCAAATTAAAAAAAACAAAAATAAAACACCAATGTATTATTAGATAAAAATATTATTAGATAAAACACAAATATTTGTTTATTTCACCTCCTTGCAAAATCATATTAATGTTTAAGTTAGATTCAATTGGTCCTGTTGTATGTTAAAATATTTCTTATTTGTTTACGATAATTTTTGCTTATAAATATGTTTGTTTCACTATAAATGAATAATGAATTTTGATATGCATTATTTGCTTCATATCTTTATTTACGACATTCTTGTGGGTGGAAGAAGAAGAGTAAGGAGAGAGACCAACGGAGGAAGAAGAAATGAGGAGAGAGGGTACAGTGGAGGCAGAACAAATAAGGAGAGGGGCCTAATTATTCCTTCACAAGTTTATGTGGCATTTTTAAGAGAAAATAGTAGTTTAATATCTATTATGTTAACTTTGGTTAAAATATCTCTTATTAACTTATATGAAATAGGATTGCTAAAAATAATTATAATTGCTAATAAATGAAAATGTCTTTTATATTTACGTAATAAATCATTTTTAATATATATATATATATATATATATATATATTTTGTTGTTATTGTTTTTATTCAAATTTATCAAAATGTTTTTAAAATGTGAGTATGAGACCCTCTGAGAGTCAAGTTATTGTCTCTTTATGAGAAAACTTGAAGTTTTAAAAATATAAACATATGAAGAACCACCTAAAATGACTTCTCAATGTTAAAGTTACTAATGTTGTATTTGGATGGGGGTGTGGATTTGAGGGATTGAATTTGCGTTTATTTGTAAGTAAAGATGGAGTTGTTTGGATTAAGAGAAAGATTATATGATTTGAATGGATATAAGTGAAAAATTTATGAAAGTTTATGTATGATGTGATTGATAAAATTTAATAAATTATAATTTTTGACAGAGTAAATTATATGATTATCATTTTACCCTTTAATGTAAAATAAATGGTATTAAAATAAAATTAAAAATGTTATTTAAAATTAGAAAAATATAATTTATTGATATCATTAATGACTTAAAATAAATTATTATTATTATTATCATTCTCAATGATAACTTAAAATAATTTATAATATAGAGTATTTAATTTATATCTCCACATTTATTTAAATTTATTTTATTTTATATAATTAATTCATTTACAAAAATATTTATTTGAATAATAATACTAATTATTATTATTATATAATTAAAATTAAAATTATATATATATATATATAATATAATATAATATGCGGTTTTATCAATATCTATATAATTAATATATATTTTATTATATAATACTAATTATTATATGCATGTAATATATAGGAACCTATACAGGGTGTATAATCAGGCATCTTTCCTACATAAGTTTACCAGAAAAAAGAAACTAATAAATATAATAAATATAAGTAAATTAAATTATTAAAAGAGAGAGATAATAAAATAATTTTAATATGATGATCTAGTTTTTCTTGCACATCTCTTCATTTTATAAAGTGTCAAATTTTACAACTCACCTACAAATCCACACTCCTAAATCAACGGAAACAAGCAAATCCAAACGCGTTTTCAAGTCACTTTCCATCTGCATGAAGAGTACTCATGCGGGATCCAAACACAACATAAGAGTTCGAGGATTTGTAATATATATAAATGTAAACACACACACAGACGAAGATGAAAGAGTATTATGGAAGAAAAATGTTATGGATAAGATTCACTTGAACTATTGAGGAAAAATAAAAAAGTAATTCCAATTTGTCATTCTATAGTAACAAGTGCATTTAGAGCATGGAGGAAGGTAATAGTATAATTTATTGTTTCCTGAAATGTCACAAAATTATTTACTGCATTTGTTTGTTATACATTTCCTGGAAAAACTGGCGCAATGTCGGCAAATAAGGGGTTGAACATGTTAGGAGCAATCATCTATGATGACATTATAAAATCTTGTTGTTCGTATTGTGTAATAAAATAAGGAAGTGGGACAAATATCACATAAAAATATAACATATCTCAATAAAATAAAATAAAAACTCTTTCAAATCAATAAAACTTGGATTTTTATCATACTTTTTAAATATTTTGATTAATTTTGTTGTGACTATTAAGAATAAATGAGTCTCATCATGACCAACAAAGTAACATAATAACATCTCATATTGAGTAATAACTACTTATTTAAATCTCTAAGGTCATATCTCCAACTACAATAACCAAATCCTTATTTATCATAAGTTTTATTTTGATATTAAATTAATTGTATAAATAAATAGATAGGATCAATGTATAGCTAAAAAAATATATAAATAAAAAAGACCAATATATAGAGATAAATATAAATAAATAATTGAGAGTAAATATAAATTGAATAAATAAAATCCATGCACAACTGAAAATAAATATTAATAAATAAAAAAGAACGAAAAGTAAATATATAAATTAGAATTAAGTTAAGAACACCTGACTTAAAATAGATATACACCTAAAATAGATATAGAAATATAAATAAGTATAAACAAATAAAATAAAATAAAATAATAAATATTTTTTTTCTTCATTGCTACTATGTATCCTCACTATGTACTTTCTTATAATGAAAGAATTCACACTTGTTAATTCTTTCTTTTTTTTTTTTTCCCCCCCCATACCTTCACCCCTTATCTTATTTATAAAATCCAAAGTAATGATTACTACTACTACTGTCGTCTTAACTAAATTTTACTAAAATTATGTGCAAACTTATTTATTTATTATTAGAGTATTTTGGATTATTACGTGGATTTTCCCCTTTCACTTCACTATAATTATATATAAAACTAAAAAAATCATTTTATCGTAGTTTATACATAATTATAAATAGTATAATTTATTTTATTATTTGAAATATATTATTTTATAATAATATTTTTATTATAATTCTTTTAATTGTAAATATTTAATTAATTTTAATTCTCTAAATGTTTACAATCTTTATATTTATATATTCATAATTTATTAGACCAGATATAATATATATGAAAAGTAATGTATTATAAAATTTTAAGTGTTAATATACGCAAAATACTATTTGGTATAATTTTAAAGATGTTACATGTGCTGTTATCCGAGCTTAGTAATTATGCACTAAGCATAAACACATTTAAATAGTTCTCACATTATTTTTCATGTGAGCTTTTTTAGACGTTTTTAAGCATTTATTAGATGTATTTCAATCTGCATTATTGTGGTGTTTTCAAACACTTTTAGGTAGTTTTAAATTCATTTTAATTTGAGTTGTTGTGACGCTTTTAAACCTTTTTAATTAGTCCTTGGATATATTTCCATTTGAGTAGATAATTCTTGAATATATTGCAATTTTAACTTATGCTACTATTTTTAAACGTTTTTAAGTATTTTTCGAATATGTTTCGATCCAAACTTAAGTCACACTTTTAAACATTTTAAGTAATAAAATAGTATGAGACATGATGTAGATCCGCACGGGTAGGTTTTTTTATTATTTATATTGTTATTAAGTTGCAGTAAAAATAAATATAATTTTTTTTTCAAATGGTAATTATTTTTTCATTTTTTTTAATTTATAAGCATATAATTTTAATTAATAAATAAAGACTTGAAGAAGAAAAGTTTATTAATAATTAGTAATAAACAGATAAAAAATGAAGTTAAACAATAAATATGTTGACTGAAATATATATATTTTCTTCGTAAAATAATTATTCAATAATATTTTTAATATTAAAGTATTCGTAAAAATTAGAATAAAAATTCTAAAATTAAATTTATTTATTTTTATTTGATGTATTGAACTTAAGTTTGAATCTATAAAATATTTAACAATAATTTCTTTTTCACATATGTAAATAAAGTTAATTATTACACATTTTTGAATAGAAAACTGAATTTAAAAAATAATACATATCCAATGAAAGGAATCATAACATATGTTATTTATGAATAAAAGTCATTTTTGGTGGAAAAATCCAAACCCATTAATAATAGGTAAAAAACAAAAGGCCTATTTGATTACATACTTCATTTCATAACTTGTTTTATTGTTAGGTAGCTTTGTGTTGGAGTTGTTTTCTGAGTTTTGTGAGGAAGAAGATATATGGCAGTAAGGGTTCTCGTTTTAAGAATTTCTTCTAGAGTTCTATCTCCTTCCTTGAACCTAATGAGGTAAGCCCATGTTTATTTTGGTTTAATTGGTTTTGGATTTTGTTCATTTGTGTTTCGTGTATTCATAATTTGTTTAATTTTGATGTAGTTTTTCTTACTGTTGGTAGTGATAGAGTTCATTGTTAGTTGAATGTTCATTTTAATCGTAATCTGTTGCAATTGACATTTTGTATATACGTGTCTAACTTGTGGGTAGAAAACCTTTTGCAAAGAGAATAAGTTATCTGTTGCAGATGTTATAAGAATTGAGGTTGACAAAGAATATGACTATTTGATCAATGTTAACAAGGTGTAAAAAATGTTTTCAGTTGAAGTTGTTTGGAAGGAACCATATATGTTTTTTTTTTTTTGTGATTTCTTATTTTGGTGTTTTTTATTTGCCTCCTAATACTTTGGTAGGAACAATGTTTGCTCCAGAATACGTGTATGGTTTATGTTTATGATGATGTTAAATTATGTTTGTTTATGAGGGATTAAAGTATCGTAGGACATTAATATATGTTATGAAATAATATATACAACCTTTTGTGAATTTAAAAATCATTGATTGTTGGATTTAGATGAAATAACGTTTGAACTTGTATAAGAAAATATGGTATATTATAAAAAAAAAATGATATCATATTTAAGTATAACAACAACAATGTATTATTTGTTTTTGTATAAAAAATAAATTAATAAAATTCTTGAAGTTGTAATATTATATATACTCGATGGATTTGTTGAAGGGAATAATTATTGTGATAATTCCCTTGAAAGCAATATTTTAGTTAAAACCATTTATTATATAACATATTTTGTTTGTATAAAATAATTTATTCAATATTAATTAATTAATTTTCTTTATGTTTTTTTATACTTGTCCACTATCTTTGTCATAAATACAAACTTATTAAATTTTTTTTACTTATATCCTTGAAGCTACTTTAAAGTTTTCTGAATAAGATTTGTATTTATTTACTATCTATGTCTTATCAATTAGATATAGTTGATTTTTAATTGTCAGTGATATCTATATTTGTGTATAGAATGATATAATTACCCTTACACTCGTTCAATTTTTCACATACATAAAAAGTGTAATATCATATTTTTTTTAATAAAAAGTAAAATATTTTGTATTTTATTTATTAATACTTTAAAAAGAATATTAACCTGTGAATGATAACTTTAGATTAAATAAATAATTTATTAAATTTGAATGAAAATATATAGAAAAACATATATAGTAAAGTACATATAGAGTATATAGATATTGAGGTACAATTTGTATTCATTTGAAAGATTAATATAATATTTAATCTATTTTAGAATTACATAATAAAGGAAAAGGTGGTGAAAGAATATGATACGTAAGTATAGGCCGAGACCGGAAATGACGGGAGGAGACAAATTGAAGAGTTAAAATATAATCATAGATTTTTTTTTTTAAAGTTTAATGTTGTCTTTTAACTTTATTGAGTTTATGAAAAAAACTTCAATATTATATTATTTTAATAAGAATTACAATTTTTTGTATTTTATTTATTGATAATATTTGCAAAATATATTAGCAATTGTTGTAAATTAGCAGTTATTTTTTTTTTCGTACAAGTTAGATTAAATAATTTATTTATTAAATTTGAATGTAAATATATATAAAAATATATATAGAGTATATAAATATTGGGATAGGTCTGATATTAATTTGAAAAGACAATATATTATTTAATATGTTTTCAAAAGTAAATAATATAGTAAAAGTTGGTGCTAGTATAGGGTAGGAAAGTACATAATAGAGAAAGATTGAAAGTATAAGCACCACATAAATATTTACTCTACCACTGAATTGTCATTATTAACGACAATACTATTTTTATATATTGAAAATAATATGTCCCAAAATATTTAATTTTTATTTCCATTAATTTTATTTTTATTTATTTTTTAAATTATTTGTAACAAATATTTTTGATGATGTTGATTGATTAAATTTTAATATAAAAACACATTAAATGGGGAGAATTTCATACATATAAGTTGGATTTGGCATTGTTAAATCAATAATTAATTATTAAGATTTGAATTTTGTTTTGAAAGGAAGTACTTTAATAAATGAAAGAATTATAGGAAAGTAGTATTTGAACGACTATTGATTTAATGGATTGTAAACTTTAATATATAGTCATGATTTTTGGTTACATGAAATGAATAACTTGTCATTAATTTATTTTTTCAATTCGAATAAGCATGATCATTGCTATCTTTGAAAAAAATATTGTTTTTTTAATCTTTTAATCACTCTTTGTGGCTTGTGAAATGATATTTTCAAAATGTTATAAGTTTCAGAATTCCATCTCCTCACTGAGTTATTCCAATGTGAGTAAATTATACTTTACTCTTATATTTTTGTTTCATTTTATTTGTCGACTGAAGTCCATTTTAACTTTGTGAATTGTTTTTGAGATTTGTTTTACGGGACTTTCTTTATTTGAAAGAAGAGTTTTTTATTGAATGAGGAATTCATTACTTATGGGAAGGAACTTCTTCTCCAAATCCAAAAGTAACGTAACATCAAGTTTGAAGAGTCATTGATTTATTATCAGAAATTTTGTGCTTCCATCAAATATTTAAACTTTTTATAATTTGAAGGAAATATATTGTGCATGTATTGTATTTTGTGGTAGTAGGAATTTTAACCTGTGAATTTTTAGTATGGATTGACGTGAAATTGAGTATCATGTTCTAACAGTTTCTATTTTGCTCATGGAGTCTTTTTGTTCATCAAGTTTTTTTACATTTTTCGTAGTCCGTTTATGTTCATTGAAGGTATGTTCATTTATTATTGTTGGTTTACAATTTATTGTTATACGTTGTTTAATTTGTTTGACTTTGATATTTTTTACGTGGTTTTGGGAGCACAGTCTTGTGTTTGACAAATTAGTATTGCCTATAAATTTAATGATAATTTTTCAATAATATATTAATTAATGTCTATTCTTTTATTATTATAAGAGTAGATGCCCATGACACTTTTACTGGTAAAGACATAATATTAATGATAAAAAGTACTTAAAATAATCAAATTTATAATTTTTTGACAAAGATAAAAAAGAAAGATAATACTTAATATTATATTCAAAGTTCACTTTTCTAAAATTTGTCTTTTTAAGATTCTCTTCACAAATTTAGTATGCATTACCAATTTAATTGTGTCTATTTGTTTTGTTTTTTTTTAATCTTTGGGTGATATATATCTTGCAATAAATTAAGATTAGGGTGATATATTTTGTAATAAATAAAAAAATTTAAAACTTTCATATCGTACTTGTTGTGAAGTGTGTAATATAGAATTTTCATTGTAAAAAAATGTATTTGAAAAATGTTTTCTTCTTAGGTTACACAAAAATAATGCTTAAACACTCTTGTTACCACTATTTCTTTCACAATTTTGTGACATTGAAACAAACTAATAGTTTTTTACATGGTATAAATTTAGAAGAATAAAGATGGAATTTTAAATAATATTGAGAGTGAACGACGAAAATATGGGGTGCAAAAAGTTAAAGGCACATATTCTTAATGGCCCAAGGCCTTTGAAGAATTCAAGCGAGTTTAATTCCGCTTTCGCGTCCGATTCTCCAGAAGCATCCAAAAGAACCACAGCCTCACGTCTCTTGTTCTATATAAACATCTTCACCCCCACATTCATCGTTTTCAAAACGCACCTGTCTTTGTGTCGTCACCAACAAATTTTATATTCGTTGTTCTCCTTCTTTCAATAAAGCAAGTCCTTGAGGTTCGTCTGTTGCCGTGGTAAAGCTCAATTTTCATCGTTTTTTCAATTTATGGCGAACAGTTCATTATTTTCATCTTCAATATTTTTCTATTATCTTTTTGTGAATTTCCTTTGCGAAAATTGATTTTGTTCTTCTCACGGCTTTAGAATTCGTTGTTGTTAATTTGTCAAGTTGCTTGAATCTATTTATTTATTTTTAAATTGGCTGGAGAGTTTTGGAAATTATTGCATTTGGTTTTAATAGTTTGTTTTTAGTTTCGGAGGGATTTGCTAAGACGTTGTTGTGGAATTATGTGTGTGATCAGTGATGTTTTCGGTTGATAAAAGTTAAAAGTAATATGATTTGAGTATAAATATGAGATTTTAGTTGACAATTTAATTCTTCGAATTTATTGGAAGATTTGTTGCGAGGACACGCTGCTATTTATTAGTTTTGCATGGTTTTTTATGAATGTGGCCGTGGTTGTGGAAATTGGTAATTTTGTGTTTGTGGGGTAAAATATTGTTTGGAAAAAGTACAAAATACCTCGTCAATGCTTGGATGCTGATATTTATGTGAATTGACCATTGTCCAATGCGACTACTGATTTATAATTTTTTTGTCTTTTTGGTTACTCATTGTTGCAGATGTCTTACTCACGGAGGTCAAGGTTAGATTCTGGTTCAATTTTAGTGTAGTTATTATTTTTCGTGAGGCTTGTGTGTTTGCTTATTGGTTTTCTGATTCATCCTTTCTTAGGTATTCTCCTTCGCCTTCTCCATTACCGTATAAGCGATATGGTAGGTCTGTGTCCAGGTCTCTGTCAAGGTCCATGTCCAGAAGCCGTTCAAGGTAGGGTTCCCCTTTAAATTTTCTAGAAAGATTTGTTCATTGAATATAATATTATAGAATCATTTGAGTGATGTTTAATGTAAGGTGTTCAATATATAGCAGTTTAATATTTTAAACTGAGGCCCCACACAGCACCTAACCACATCGCCTCTGTAAACAAGAATTTTAGTCAATAGTAGGTGTGTCCGTGGAGTGACTGACTATGTGAAGGCTTTGTTTTATGAGTGTGATAATGGAGGAACACAACGCTTGAGGATGATATAAAGAGTGAAGGGTTGTAAATTCCCTGTCTATAATAATGTAAACTCCCTGTATATAAAAATGTAAAAAGCAATGGGATAATCAAGTAAGATGTCACTGTAATTTTTCTTCGTTCAGTTGTTTTTTCATCCAAAAATCTATGGATGCGAATATTTGTCTTTCATTTTTATTGACGAGAATTATTTGGATAAACAGTAGATTATTGAATAATGTGATTTGATCCATATTGGTGACGTGGAATCGATTTAGGGATTAGAGGATTACATTGGTTCATTCTCGTATTATGGTTAAAAAGACTTTTGTGATTTCTGGCAATACGGTCATTAACCTGCTGCACCATATTGATTCCATAACGAATTGTGTGATTCTAACAGTAATTGTCATCTGGTAATCTTTTCATATTTGTTGTCTGATTATGTATGTATTCATGTTGTCTGATTTAGAAGTGTATCAAGGGATGCAGAAAATCCAGGAAACAATCTGTATGTGACAGGATTGTCTCCTAGGATCACCAAGAGGGAACTGGAGAAGCATTTTGCTGCCGAGGGGAAAGTAAGCTCTTCAATCCATTATATGCTTGCTGTTAGTTTAACGATGTTGAAGAAGAGCCTATCATTCCGTGGAGATGTAAATACTGTCTGTCTACTGTTTCTTACTTGTAAGTTATTCCTTTTAGGTGATAGATGTACATCTGGTGGTTGATCCTTGGACAAGGGAATCCCGTGGGTTTGGTTTTGTGACGATGGAGACTGTTGAGGAGGCTGATCGATGTGTAAAGCATTTGAATCGCTCTGTACTTGAAGGGCGTGTTATTACAGTTGAGAAGGTATAGTATTTGAGCAATGCTGCTCTATTTTTTGTGGCTTGGATTCTTATTTGCTTTGAAATTGTTCAACTCCAATGCATAGAAATTATATGGGTGATTGGCTCTTTAGTTCCTCTGAGTTTTGAAAGTTTTGTGCTTTCCATGTGAAGTTTCTGTGGCAGCAGGTTAGCTGTGTGAAGCAGCTCTTCATCAAACTCTCAAATCACAACTAAACAAACAAATCAAATACACCACCAAGTATCAGATCATTAGGGTTGTATGCCCTGCATTTCTCTCTCTCTTTTTGAGTTTATATCCTATTATCTCATGTATTGTGAATTTGTGCTTCAAATGATTCTCCTCTCACAATTGCCGTTTGTCTACTTTTTGGGCCAACATGCTATACTTTTTATTTCACATTGATGATATTACTGTTTATGCATTCGTGACTGGCAATACCCTATACTCATGCCATTTTTTGGTTGTCTTTGTTGCAGGCCAGAAGGCGACGTGGTCGAACCCCAACACCAGGGAAGTATCTAGGGCTGAGAACTGTTCGTGGTATGTTTTCATAGTTATATCTTCAAATTTATTTATTTTTTCGATTATCTTCCTAATACCTATCATTTAGTTGTTATCTCTTCAAATTTATTTAATTATTCGACTATCTTCCTGATACCTATCATTAAATTACAGGGCGACGCCGCTCTCCAAGTTACTCTCCTCGTCGTTCCCCTAGCTATTCTCCTTACAGAAGAAGCTACAGTCGGTCTCCCTATTCTTCAGACCGAAGTAGGAGTCGTTCTTACTCTCCTGACTATGGGCGGAGGCGATCCTATTCTCCATATTACTCACAGAGAAGGAGGTCTTACTCTCCATACTACAGCCGGTACAGGTCTTATGTGCGTTATGATCATTATCGACACAGGTCATATTCTCGCTCTCGCTCTCCTTATAGCAGGTCTCCCGTCAGCATCCGTGACAGATCATACTCTCCCTATGACTGGCCGGATGGTCGCTACTACAGAAGGAACCGTTACAGGTCTGTTTCTCGAAGTGCCTCACCCAATGATCGCTATTATGGAAGGCATCGATACAGGTCTGTTTCTCACAGTGCCTCACCTAGGCCAAGGAGAAGGTCAAGGAGGAGTTACTCACGGAGTGCCACTCCTGTTTCAAGGAGGAGAGATTCTCGAAGTGTGTCTCCCAGGCCAAGGAGGAGTCCTTCAAGAAGCTCCAAGAGAAGTGCCAAATATTCGAAAGATCGGTCAAGGTCCTCCAGTGTGGTTGCAAGTTCAAGATCAGTATCCAGGTCTAATACTCCTAGATCTTCCTCTCCTTCAACTTGAAATTTCATGCTCCCCATCGGCTTAACATCTTAGGCTTATAGTAGTAGATAATGTAGTAGTAGTAGTGTGGTGACATATGTATGCAGTAGTTATAGGTGAAGTTTTCGTTGGGTTCCGTTAATGACTTTGTCTAAAAACCATATGATCCTATTCCTAGTAGTACGGAATTGAAAAATTATGTTATTGTCAGTATAGATCATCTAATTTCGTACCTTGGCGTCGTTTCATTTTTTATTTTTCCATTTGCTCCTTTAACTTTGTGTTGGCTTTTCTTCTGATGCTTAGATGATGTGATCTTCCTAAGTATTTACGTAGAGTCACACATAGATGATTGCTCGATTAATCAGGATGTTATTATAGGGTACTCATTGTTTTAGGTCTTATTATACTCGCTCTATTCTGAATCATCAGTCATTGTTTTAGGTCTTATTATACTGGCTCTGTTCTGAATCAGCAGTTAATTAAGTCCTTTATCTCTGCAATGCCCTTGAGAAGCAGCAAAAGGTGGAATGAAGCCTAGTTTCTATAATTTCAAAATATTATTAGTGGTCGTCACAAATCATTTTGCTGAAATAATCCTTTGAGGCACTCCCTCAAAATTAATGTTCGCGTGTTAAAGTAGGACCACCAAATATTTAAGCATTTTCTCAAACTTTAACCTAATTTATCGACAACAAAAGAGAAGAATAAATTTTAGCTTTATTTTCATAAACAAATGGTGTTTTTTTAAAATCTCATTATAGATATTATTAGCCTCAATGTTCACTTATGTTTACGATGTAGAAGTGTAATGAATGTAATTAAAAAATAAAAAAATTAATGTAATTATTATAATGAAAAATAATTATCAAAATAAAAAATAATACAATTTTGTAATAAAACATGTTATAAAAGTAATTTACTTCTATAATTTTATAATAACAATACTTTCAAATTTTCATCATGGCTATTCAATTAGATTAGTTTATTGTAGATTATAGAAACTAAAATGTTGGTTAATTATGAGAAAGATACCCTTAACAAATTTATATATTACTATTGAAGATCATAATACTATTTAATAAGAAATTGACAAAGAAAGTTATTGAAACTTTATAATAGGTGTATTAAAATTACCTCAATATGAGTTTATCACACTCTTTTTTCCGCTTCTCAATTTTTATCTAGTGTTCAAAATACAATTAAACATTTTTCTATATGTATTTGATAGAATATCTCATGATAATTTACTTAATGAAATGTGTGAAGCATTCCTTAGTTAGGCTAAAATAATAGGATAGGTCCATTTAGATATTTTTTAAACGATAAGAAAAGATTCATGAACTGAGTTTTACTAGATGTCTTTTCATCTTTTTAGACTTTTAAATTTATGGTTAAATTATATCTTTTATCTCTATTTTTGTAACAAAATTGGGGTTCTTTTATTTTTATTTTATCTTAATTTGCTTTCTATTTGGAGCAATTTAATGCAATCAAGTCATTTTTCTTAGTGGTGTAGTAACAAGGTTAGAGGGGTATTTCTTTTGAATTTTTATTATTTATTTATTTAAAAAAATTAAAATATTTGTCACGTGTCAAGCTGACACATGATAGTGACAGTGTGATGTGATAGTGATAATACCACGTGTCACTATTATGCCAAGTATCACTCCCTCATTCTCAATCTGATCCTTAAATTCTTATTTTTGTCTCAATTTAGTTCCAATTTTTGTAAAAAATCAAACAATTTTTTTTCTTTTCAAATTGAAACCAAAATTAATTTTATATAAATATATACAAATATTTTTATCAAAATTGATATTTGTAGTAAATATTTTTAACAAGATTAAGTTTATTTAAATTAATTTTTACATTGAACTTTATTTAAAATTATTTTAAAGTTATTAATAGAAAATAATATTAATAGAAAAAAATTCATAAATTATATTGATATTTTATTACATCATAATTTAATATTGTTTTTCTATTTGAATATATATTTTAAATAATTGTATATTTTTAAGTATTGTAAGTTCAATAATTTCTATACAAATATTTGAGTTGATGTAAAAATAACAATTATATAAATTTTATAAGTAATTTTAACTAGTTTGTGTAACAATAAAAAACAAATAAATTTAAAATTTAAAAATAATTTTAAATAAAGTTGAACATAAAACACAAATTTAAATAAACTTAATTTTGTTAAAAATATATAATAAAAAAAATAGATGGACTAAATCAATATTTTACTACAAAAATGGGGACCAAAGACATAATTTAACCTAAATTTATCTTCCATGACGTCTATCAATTTTCACTTTATTTTTTTTATCTTTTTCAATTTTTTCGTTTTAAATAATTTTTCAAATTATTTTTTTATTAGCATTTTAACTTAAATAGATCTGTAAAATAAATACACCCCTTTGTATTTACCTCGATCACACTTTCTTTTTTTCACTTCTCAACTTTTAACCCGTGTGTTCAAAATACAATTAAACATTATATATATATATATATATATATAT
>Ga0214544_1000706_pt1 | contig 64316 bp, 21 predicted proteins | sample CNSS3metaG_FD_160074 | JGI IMG/M metagenome (GOLD analysis project Ga0214544, IMG submission 160074) | Root nodule microbial communities from cowpea collected in UCLA plant growth center, Los Angeles, California, USA - CNSS3 | ecosystem: Host-associated > Plants > Roots > Nodule | place: USA... | reverse complement strand
TATATATATATATATATATATATATATATATATATGATATTGGCTACTAAGGTTAACAAATTTAAAAGGAAACATATAGTTAGATTAGAAAAAGCTCGCGTTATACGTTTGTGGTTGCCAACATTTTATTTGAGATCCAGACTCAAGATTATTTCAACTTTTTCAATATCCCTTTAAAGGCGCAAAAAGAAATCAGGGGGGGTGCGGAAAGCAATTTCCGAAAGAATAACTATCACCATTTGTAGTGGGTTAGCTTTGGGCTTAAACAATCAATGTCTTTCTTTATGTACCCCACTATTATTAACTGCACGTTCACAATATGAGAAAAAGATTAGAAGAACCCCTCATTGCGCCACTGTCATCATTGCTACTACATCATCATCGTTGCAAAGTTCGTTGTAAGGGATATTTTATATGTTTCAAAAAACTTGTAGAAATTTTATTATGGAAATCCTGCTCCATGAATCATGTTCCGGAATATTTTCAAAACAACTAATCTAGAAATCACTTTTAAGAACGGTAAAATGTTTATTGAAGATTAGGGGGTGCATTTAGAAATTAAGAGGGTGCAACAAGAAAAAACGGTAAATTTGGGTTTGCGGTTCAACACAAAGCGTGTTAGATTTCTCTGAGTTTGAAACAAATATCTTGAAACCAAATCAGACAACTCCACAGAAAATGGTGAGTACGTGACCAAAAAGAGGAAGAGGAAAGGAAACAGATCGAGAAAGATTTGGATATTACAAGAAAAACAAAGCAGAAACCAACATTGTACCTTCCAGGTTCAATAATAGTTTACTTTCTCGATCTTACATAGAAATTTGTTTATGTAGTTGAAGAGTCTGATATTTATTTGAATCATTGCAAACTTAGACAATCTTAACGAAATTATAGTTTTATGCTAAACATGTTCTCACAAATTTGGTTAGTATGATTTGTACCAGTATTTTACTTTTATTTTTTTTTGTATTTTTGTATTAACTAATATGTTGACAAAAAAATATAAAACCTATGATGCATTATCAAAAACTGATATTTTCATTATGTAATTAAAATTGTTTATTACTCAACTTGCATATCTCCAAAAAGTAAGTAAAAACTCTGCAACTTGTATTTTAACACAATGCCTTTTGGATGAAATAGTAAGTAAGGAAGGAATTTAGATTTGTTGAAGGAATAATACCTTAAAATTGAAGTCTTCTAAAAAAACAAAGGCATGAATCTTAAGAAGGCTCAATCCAATTGAGTTGGATTTGTCGATTTCCGTTTCATCTTTGTTGAACTTTCTATTCACAGTGAACAAAGTCTGAATCACCCCAAGTAGTAGGTTTTGAAATTGATATGTTAAATTGATTTCGACAATAAAGTTGATCAAAGAAGGGTTTCAAAGATAAACCAGTTTAGTTCCCAAACAAATAAATGGATTGATTGATTTGATCCCACATTATTATTACTATTATTATGTACATTATCTTGATCGTAAACCCTTGATTTCTTAATCTTTGTATCATTTTCTTCTTAAAGATAATTAAATATAACTTTAATACTCTCACATAGTTTAAGAACAGTGATAAATAATGATAAATTCGGCTTTTTGTAATTGAGGTATATTGTAACTCGAATTTGTTAAAAAGTCTCTCGAATTTTTTTTTGCAAAACAGGGTCAAGTCGTTATGGGGGAGGACATTAAAGGTGAAGTCGTCCTCCACTTAGCTAGTTTCATTTTTTTTTAAAAAAGTGATGTCATCAGGGACGAGTCTGGTTTCTAGTCATGTCCATAGTGAAGTTGTCTTCATGGTTGATGACTTCACTTTTTGTTTTTTTTTTTTTGAACAATGAGGGGTAAAAAATAATAATAAATTGGAATAAAAATAAAAACAAAGATTAATATACTTTAACATGATTAAAATAAATGCGTGAGTGATTTAGGGAAGGCGAAGTCGCTAGGCCACCTCATGGTTTCAATTAATTGAAACCAATTGATGTCGTTAGGCCACCTGACGGTTTCATTTAATTGGCAACCAAAGCCGTCATGACATGCACCGGTTTCAGTTAATTGAAGTCGTTTACATTAAATACGGCTTCATTGAAAATTGTATGTTAAAAAAATAAAATAAAACTGCTATGTTAAAAAAAAAAAAATGAAACCGATCTCTACCTTGACGACTTCAATCTCAAATGTGTAGAAATCGACCTCCACCTTGACAACATCGTTTTTTCGAAAAAAAAAAAAAATCGGCTGAGAGGAGGACGACTTTACCTTTAATATCGTCCTCCCCCATGATAATTTGATGGTCATTACAAATCGACGGTCAAAAGAATCCAGAAATACAAAAAAAAGCCAAAAAATTCATATGTTTATCTTGATTATTCTTTTAAAAATAAAACAATGGTGAAATTTAATGTATTTGAGATTAGAATAATAAACATGTAAGATGTTCATTTTCATTTTCACGTTGGTTTGTTTTATTTTTGAAATATATTTCAATTAATTAAAAGAGGAAAATATTTTTAAACTATCCAAACCATCATAATATTTTTGTTTTTATATTGTATACTTCACCTTTTTAAGATCGGGCATGGAAATAAGTTTAGATTATCTACCGTTTCTTTTTGTGTTGTATTTTGCTCAATATTAAAAATATATTATGTTAATATTTTAAATATTTTTTTAATATATTTTAAAATGTCAACATTATAGTAGAGGAATAGCAAAACAAATTCAGCAAAGAACCTAATTTCCATGAAAACTCAAGCAGACAATTCGGCTGAAACTTATTTTTCCATTCTACAAATTGAAGTGAAATTAATATAAGTAGAAATATTAGGTATATATATGCTAACGTAGGTAAAAAAAAAATTAAATATACATTTAAAATGTCATCTGCCTAAAGCAAACACAGAACTCTGAGCTATATAATGCTTAATTTTGGACCACACTGCAAAGTTTAAATTAGAGTGGTCCAAACAAACCATTCATGCAGATTGCAGATGAAAAGGTATCATGTATATTTGGTAATTTTCAAATAACATAAACCTAAATTTTAACAATGTTTTGTGTAGGTATACAACTTTCAGATGCACGTGCGTTGAGGTATATCAGAAAGTTTAAATGATTAAATTTCTTTCTACCCAACCCTATCAAATAAGCAATAATATAATATGTTATTACATATTAGTTCTGTGTGAGTGCAAACTTTAAGAACACATCATCTAGGTTCCTACCAAAGTTATGAACAGTAAAAACGTTTGGCTTGGGTCTTCATGAACAAATTAAAACTTGTTTTCGGTGCCACTGATATATGATAAATTTAGTCACTTTTTTAGTAATAAATACTGTCAAAAAATTATATCAGCAAAAGTGATGTTAGATTACTCTGGAGTTGAATTTGATTGTTCTGTAAACTGGTTGGGTTTATTTAGCATTGTTTTTCAATTAGATTATCAAAAGTAAAACATGAATTCCAGTAGAAAATCAATACCAGAAACACTTAATGAATTGTATTCAAGTCATGTCCAGACACTTATTCAAAATCTAAATTTGGTTCATATTCAGTGTCAAGAACAGTTTGACCAACATAATATAAGGTTTATATCATTATTTTCTAGTTATCTCATGGAATTGCGGTTAAGAAGTAGATTTTAAGTCTAAATCAGTCTAACTCAACTTTACTAAATCAGTATATAAAATAAAGTTTGCATCCACTTATATGCTATAAATTGGTTTTATCGATACGAGACTTTTAACATATGCTGCCAATAGATGAAGCTTTAAACTTGGAAACAAATAAAGCAAACGGTTAAGGAAACAGGAAGTGATGAGGAATTTGAATGGAGTTTAGTCTTTTTGTGTTTGAAAAGAAGGAAAGAAGCTAGGTGGGAGGAAAAGGTAAGAAAAGCAAAGAAATGGTCCAAAGGGTGAAATCATATCATGTCTGGTTGCAGCAGACAAGTTCACTGATATGGATCCCACCAAAGTACAGGGGTCTTATAAGCAAGCTTTGTAGCATGTCCCTCACTATCTAATAGTTGTGACAAGCTATAATGTCTTGTAACATCTTCCAAAATCATGTGCTTGTCTACACTATACATTATCATTGCATGTGTTCAGGGTATGACATGCCCTCTGAGGGCATTCAATTCAAAACACATCCACATGCCCAATTTCAACATGTCACTCTCAGCAAATGTTCTTTACAATGAGGCCATTCACATGCTCCAGATTAACATGAACATGAACTCTACTGAACTAATTGGAGTTAAATTTCTCATGATAACTGCTATGGACTTGGCTCCAATGCATCACTTTCAAAGTGCTTTTGTAGAAACCACCTCATAGGATTGGAAAAGGTTGTCCAAAAGCAACCACAATGGCAGCAAGTAAGCAATAAGCATTCGTGTGATTGCCCTTGACGCTTCTTCTGTTTGTGTTAGGCAGTGTTGGCAGATTTTTCTTGGAGCTTCATCTCTGACAAGTGACAACAATAAAAGATTTCAACTTTTGTTTTGGCCAGTCAATGCTACTTCAGCACAGGGTGAAGTTACATGTCATATGTGGTAATGGACACAGGCATGAGGTTCAGAAAGATAAACTAATTAGTGAGGTTCTTGTCAAGTTTGATTTGTTAAGCATTCATTAATTGAGTCTTGAAAGGATAAACACAGAAGTTAATCCACTACAGTTAAGACTAATCCATGAACAAGTTTAGACTGTGTTTTCGAAATGTCAGAAACAAAAATTCACTGATAGTATCATATCAAGTGCTTATATCCATTAAATATAGTGGGTGTGCTGGCCTCAGAGGAAACACTTGTGATTAACAAGTCAAATCACACCCTTGTAGAATTAATGATTAGCATAATTATATCGAAATTCAATTGCATAGCTGCATTGTTCCAATTATTTCACAAGGTAGTTGCCATTCGCTATCAGATTTTGAATAATTTTCCCCTGCCAAACTTATCTCCACTGAAGGGTCCTATTCATCTACCTAATTGATTTTGAAAACGTAGTCGTTTTCTTCTCCATCTGAATCAGTGAGCAACTTATGGATGTTGAACCTTTCATCTTGTTTTGTAGCATATATCAATAATTGGGATAATAAAGTCTTCAAATGCAGCAGGGGCTATTGAAACTGAAATCTCCCGAGCCCCTTATTTTTTTTTTTCTCTGCAGCATGCGCTTGTGACAGCTGGTCCAAAACCTAAGATAGAGATTGGTTAAAACCAAGAACAAGAAGATACATATGTGTAGCAATTTGGGGACCCCTTTAGTTTCACACGCAGATTAGGGTTGTTTGTGACCGACAAAATCGGATTTGAGGATTTAGAATTTATGACAGAGCAAATGGGTGTGTCAATTCGTGAAAGAAATATCCCTGTAAGTTGGATCTATGGTGGAGGTGGTGATCCAAGTAATCGCTGCAATGTCTTTAATTGCTTGTTATGTTTAGCAACACAAACACTTAAAACAGTCCACACCAAGAGGACACTTGACAAGAAGACAACATGGGCACGGACATGTCTATCCCTTACATGCCCATTTTTGGTCACGTTAACAAAATTTGAAGACCATTCCATGATGTTCCCCTCAGACACAGTGACCCATCTCCTTTTTCTGCATTTCTTTCACACACCTTCGTCTCTCTCTATTACTCCATTCATTCTCTCGTGCATCTCAGTTGCATGGGGTTGAATCGATGTTGGATCCACCTCCATACTATTAACAATTTGTAATTCTCTTTAAGATTAATCACTCTTTAGATCTTTTCAGAGAGAATTACCAGAAACATATAACACTAATAAAACATGAACTCAAATCACAAGAAATTCACGTTACTTTTAACCTAACTTTAAGATAATAAATTTACGGATCTTCGTCCTAAAATTTTCAACTTTTTTATTTTTACTCGAGGTAAAACTTAAACTTATACTTGAATTTCCAACCATTATATAGAATTTTTACTTTTACATTTTGGGTTTATTTTTTCACCTGTCATTAGACCGTTACTAAACAATGCATTGATATATATTCTCACACACAAAATTATGTATCTCGAGTATGTTAAATGTCTTTAATATATAAATGAATATAAATTTTATCTTATGGCGAGTCTTAAAATTCACTTTATTATAATACAATATAAAAATATCATATATTTAAATTATTTTTATAAAATTTATTGTTTGTTAAATATATATTTAAAAAAATTAACAGGTGATGATGTTAATACTAATTTAACAAAATAACTATATTAACCCATTAGAAAAAGAGTCAATTAAATCTAAATATTATTGATTAAACTTTAATGTTAAGTGATTTCCTTTTGACCTTATCTAAAATGGGTAATTGTTTTAATGTTACATTTTAGGTAATTTATTAAAAGAAAGTGATTTTATATCTAAATGATGTGATTTGAGTAACGACTAACACACCTAATAAAGAGAACCAGAAAAAATGGTTACACATCTAACAAAGTTGGTAGTGCAGTGCAGTGTTTTGAAATGTCAGGTAGATTGCAGTGTTGATGCAGAATGAAGAGCTAGATAGCCATTGGAGCGTTGGTAATGGTTAAAATAGGGTTTAACCACCTATGCCCTAAATAGCTTCACAAGGAAGACCTGTCAAATCGTTTAAAAGAACAATGTCCAATTCATAACTCATTCTTTCACTGACTTCACAATATTCCTGTCCACTCTCGCAAAAACTTCAACAACAAAATATCAAAATGTACAAATAAATTTATTAACATTAAAATAATTATCTTCAATATAATTCATGAATTATTGTATATTGAAAATTAATAGTGTTTTTAGAAAGATTTTAAAAAATTATTTCAACACCTTGAAATTAAATTTTCCCTGTCACAGACAATACCTAAAACACGACATGCAAATTGATTATCTTCCACACTATCATAACCATTTGACCTTAAACCAAACAACACTTAACCAATCACCTACTCCACTGTTCAAATGGTCCAAGTTTTTATTCAGAGCACTTGCGTGCAAGAAAAAATATGTTTTCTGATGCCCAAAAGAAAAACCTAATTGTGGAACAGTTAATGAATTGTAGAACTACTCGCCCTATCTATAATTTTTGGAAGGAAGGGTTTAATTTATTTTTAGAAAACTTATAAAATCTCAATGTTAAAAAATAACTGATAAAATGAAAAAAAAACTATGGTGATTCAATATACAAAAGAAAATTAATTTCTTTCAAAGAACGTATATCATGTTATAAAAATTTAAGAAAGTCTAAGTTCCACATTGGTTAGAAATGAAAAAAATGTGAGTCTAAGTCTCATATTGGTTAGAAATGAGAAAATAGAGCTCTATATCACGATAAATACTCATAAATTCATTATCCTAAAGTTTTTGATTAAAAATGTTGTTAATACCTTATGTGATTGAACTTTTGTGTTTGTTCTTCCCAAAATCAAAATAATCTTCGATACTTGAAAATTTATATAAATTTTCCTATATATTAAGGATTATGAACAATAATTCTTTAGTTAACTATGATTTCTATCCAAACGTTTTTTTACTTGTTTTTTATAGTAATAGTTCTAAATATTTTTTACGTAAGAGTTTCTTAAATTTAGTACATACTTTTAAAAAGTAATCAAAATGCATTACAACCTAAAGTGTCTATAAATATGAAATATATATGAGTTTAAGTTTTAACTAAATCACTCAAAAGAAAGGATAACATAGAGTTGTTTTTTTTTCCAAGAATTTAACTTTATATAAAGATTTGTTATAGAAAAATAGTTTATTATTTTTCATGTTTGAAAGCGTTTTTATATGATTTTTGAAAAGCTAATCTCAAGTGGTATAGTTGAGATGATATTTCGCTCAATAAATTTCATTAAAAGTTATATAATTTTTAAACATATTTTGGTGAATAGTACAAATAAACAGTTATAGAAACTCTGATTTAACAGAAGAAAATAGTTAATAAATAGTTGAATGATTTACTGAAACAATATTTAAATAATGTAGTAAAACAAAAATTGAAATAATTTGATGACTTTCATTAATACACGGGCCCCACTTTTTTTACTTTTGACGCGAATATAGCCCCACTTTGAAATATTGGTACCTGATGATGGTATGCTACATAAAGCTATACCAACAACGATGCTCATATTTGTCGAATCCACATGTTTATTGTGTATAAAATACGCCGTTGGCATTAAAACATAAAACAAAATTAAGTGATATGTACTAACATTGTTTTTCAATTATAAACTGTCTTTTGTATTCTTAATTTTTATAATATTTTTTTTATTAATTTAAGTTATTTCTATAATAAATTGAGTTAATTTAATATTACAATTATTTATATATATTTAACATACAGCATGTGTTTCAGTTCAATTTACACTATTTTTTTATTGCGAGTAACATGTCAATTAGTAATTATATAATTTCTAATTAAAAGTTAAATATATAAATAAATACATAAATAAATACAAATATCACAATACAATTAGTTTTAAAAGTTAAATTAGACTTATTTTTACTTGTTATCTTAATTATATTTGATTTTTTATTTTGTTTTGTTACGTTAAGAAGCATATTTTAAATCTAATACAACTTTACAAAATTAATTTATAATGTGAGATTTTCATGTGAAATTAAATATTAATGGACGATCCGATAATGAGTGACACGATAAGTCCAACAAATAACAAATCTTACGATAGTGGATGACATAATAGACCGAATAAACAACAAATATTGTTAAGATAAGTTTTAGCTCATAACTGATTCTAATTCCATGTTAGGAATTGAACTTTAAGTCTAACTCAATTATACCAAAACTGATTTGTAAATTGAGGTTTGCATCCATTTATATATCATGAAGTTGTCTTTGTTAGGTTTAAAGAGAGAGAGTTTCACTTGAGAGACACAACACCAATGAAACATAAGTCCAACCACATAAGACATTGACACCACCATTAATATCTAGTACCATATTTAAAAATAAAATATATATGTCTCGATATGGAAGAACATAATGGAAATCCCACAAAATATAATTTCTTAAAAAGATTAGACAAGAAGTATAAAACTTCATAATCAGAACTAGTGTTATTATTAATGATAAGATACAAAATTACATATAAAATAGCATTTATTGTTAATAATTTATTGGCTTGAAGTATTTAACCCACAAGATAAAGAAGGTAGAAGTCACCATAAAAAACTTGTCTATGTGAAAAACACAAGGCATAGGAACATTTAATGCATCACATAAGTTAAGCTTTATGCATCAAACACTATGTTGTATAATTCTATTACATCTTGCTGTTGTGTTGGTTGCATTTGGACAAACTTGTCTTTATGTCCTACATGGACCACTCCTCCTCAAAAGAGAAAGTTACCTTTTAAGATTTTTTTTTCTTCATTAATTAATTACTGTAATCAATAATTCTTTGGTATTTTTTTTTTTGAGCCAAGGGATTAACACAGTGATGCCTTGGGATTAAGTAATTCACTGTTCATTAAACTTTCTTAACTAAAACCCAAGACACTGGCATCCACCCGTTTTCTCCTTGCTTCGTGATGCCATGTGAAGACAAATCATTTCGAATGAACAAAAAGATAAAAAAGGTGAACACAGTTTCAAAAGAACCTGCAAAAGAACATCATAAATGACTAAATGGCATTGTACCGTTTCAATTTATTAGTGCTTTCATTTTTTTTTCTTTATCTGTAAAACTAAATAATGTTATCACATGTAAGAATCAAATAAATTTTACTTCAAAAGTAGGGTTGTTTTATTTTATTTTTCTTTTAAAATTGAAATTTTATTTTTATTTCTTAAAAGCACGTTTCAATGTTATACTTTTAGGTAAGTTTTGTTTGGGTTAGTTGGGTTTCACAATGAATATAACATAACTTTCATCTCACTGAATGAACTTGTTTGTTGAATGACTTAGAGTGTGGTTTGGTACACGCTTTGTGATGGAAGAAAAGGCTACAAATAATATATTGAATTCATGTGGCCATGATTGTAGAGTTTCTACTAATTTATTGATGGTATTAGTTGGCAAGGTGCATGATGAACAAGATTTAAGAAAATAAGAAAGCATGGAATAATAATGTTGTTATATATGCGTTGAAAAGAAAGATAGAAAGACCATTTTGTCTCTATTTTAGACTTTTTGCGTCAGCAAGATTCTTCTTAAAAGAGCCACCCTTTTAAAAAGACATGCAAATTAAAGTTGCTTTTGGATAATAACTCACTGTTTAGATACTAATCTCTTTTCAGATGAACTTCAAGCTCTGGTTTTTGTATTTTGGGAAGCGTTTTGGAAACACAATCATGGTAACTTTACCTGTTTGAAGCAAGAATTTTGAACCCTAAACACTGAGTTTAGAGACATTACTCCAAAACCTTCATCATAAAGAAGAATCCTCGTGGGGTTAGAATTATTACAATTGTCAACAGTCAAAAGAAACTGGGTTCAATCATTGAGAGATAAGGAATCCGTTGAATGTGAAATTGCACGTTGGTGAATTCACAACTCTTTCATTTTACCTTTTTTTTCCCTCTTCACACTGCTTGTCTTTACTCTGCAGTTTGGAATCTGTATGCAAAAATTGATTGGTAAAAAAATGTTAGAAATTTAATCATTCCTTAATATATAGTACCAGATCCTTTCATAACAACATTATTGTAGTAAATCTAACAATTTTGTATGTAAAACTGATATCTGATGTTAAAATGTCTGGAATTTTACAGACCCAACTTTTTTTTAACAGAAAAGGTAAAAACTTTACTTGTATTATTCCAATGAACAACACTTAGGAAGTTAATTTTTTTTTTTCACCCAAAATTTGTTTGTATGAGATTGTCCATATCCTCATAGGCTTCTATTATATATTGGGACAAGAGCAATGATTCGAAGCGAGGGGAATTTTCTGCGAAGAGTGTTCAGAGTGATGCACAGTGAAAACAAACAGAAAGTTTTAAGGTGAGAAGATAGTCAGAGAAAAAAAGGAAGACAAGAGAGTGTGATCGTTCAGTTCAGTTAAGGTTCTTAACATAACAAACCATCACATTGTCTACCTCTGAAGCCACTTTCCATTCCCTTCATCAGGTAATTTCTTACTTTCTTCCTCTCAATTTTTTAGCTGCTTTCATTCTTCTTTGCTATGTATATCTCTGGTGCAGATTTTTCTCCTCCTTTGATTCTGCGTTGTTTCTATTTTTCAAGGTCAACAAAAGTTATGGTCATATAGTAATTAGGAAAAAGAGTAAACACAGGTCGAGAAAATACACTGAATTTTCTTTCTCTGATGGTCCCTTCTTCACACACACAGAGAGCAAGATTAAAACCTTATGGTGTAGGAAAATTGAGATTGGTTAACGTGAATTTGGAATTTAATCCACACAATTTGCATGATTGGAAAATTGGAAAGCCGTTTAGAAGGAATGAATCGTGATTAGATTGTTAAAGTTGTATTAATTCATATTCAAAGCCCAAAAAACTGCGTCTGAAAAGTAAATTCAAAATTGTATAAGTTGTTTTTGTTAGAATTGGTAAAACGTGGATTTCTTATTCTTTTCTGATTAGGATCTTAGTTTACAGAGAGAAAGAAACGGCACCGTTTTCACTTACCCTCAACCTTCTCTCCTCGCCATGAAAGCATCTCGATTAAGATTGGATTCTGATTCTGATTTGGTTTCCCCACTTTACCGAACAGTCTTCCTTTCTTTCCTTCTGATATTTCCCTTTTTATCTCCTTTCTCTCTCTCTACCTCAAAACTAGTTTCTCAAAAAATAAATTCAGAAAGTAAGATGATAGAAAGGGTATTTTGGTCAATTCAGTTCGTAAGGTTCCGCTCACTTGAACACTACCAACCACATTGCCTTTATCTCCACCGGTGGAGGTGTTCTTCATGGTCCTTGCCGACTTTGCTCTCGTCGACGTCGTTTTCTGCGGCGGCGGTGGGTGAAAATCTAAGGCATATCGAGTGAACGAATTTGAAAACGCATCCAATCGGTTTCGCTCTCTTTGTTTCTCGTCCTAGTTCTATACGTGGCTAGGGTCGCCGTAGCGGCGGCACTGCTCCTCCGTACACCGCTGGATATAGGAGCTGGGAAGAGGGTGTGTAGGTAGGGCTTCTTTTGTCTTACAAGTTATTTTTATTTTTTTTATTTATTTTTATTTGCTGAGGTGCAAGGGAGAACTGGGCCAGCCCGGCTTTTACTTTATTTTTGTTATGGATCTTGTTGTATGCAGGGTCCATTTCGTTTGAAAATATAGTTCTCAAGGATAGTATTTTGTGCAATAAAATATTGGTTTCTCACGTTTTTAATTGTTTCTTTCAAATAGGGTAAAATTAATTTATGTTCAATTTTTTTTTTCAGTTTAAAATAGGGTAATTAATTTTAGAAAGAATATTAAAAATTAATTATATATAATTAGAAAATTTTAAAAGTGACCTTATAAGTGAAAAAAGGTTGAAAAAGACTGTGCGAAAATGCAGGTTGGCATATTATTACACTACTGAAAAATGGTCATATATTTTATTCTGAACTATGCACAAATAATCAATTCATTGTTTAGGAATGAGATATTCTTTCCCATAGTCGCCTACAATCTAAAGAATTAGATTGACAAAATTTCCTTTGTCACATAGCATATATACACTCCCAATTAAGTTAAAAGTGTGGCTAAAATTTGTAGGGTTACATGCATGGAAAATACGAGAAGGGTAGGTTGATGTGCAGTGCACTTATAGACGTACTTTTGCTTTAGTTGCTTCAGTCACTGCATGTTGCTTCTTTAGTATATTGCATGCAGCAATTAGAATTTATTATTATTTTTTACTGGAGACAAACTTACGATTAGAGATATATAAACACTAACTAGTTAATTTTTCTCCTTGAATAGATCATTCGCGTATAAACTAACAATTCAGTCTTGTTGAATTGTTATGCTCAGTGCTGAACGAAATAAAGCGCCAAATCTTGTGTGAGTGAGTGTCATAATTCAATTACTCAATTAGATGTATTTAGTTGTCATTTTTTTTTTAATTTACCTGAGGAATAAATTTTAGAGTAGTGACCCATATACATTGAATTTGTATACCGATGACAAAAGGTACTTGTATTTTTTTAATTGATGTGCAATTAGCTAGCATGATTTAACATTCGAGAAAATGATGTATTGAAATATGGTTTAAAGTTAAGGGTGAAAACTTTGCCTAATGAGAATTGTTAGTTAGTAGTTTTAAATTATAATTTGTATTAAAAAATATTATTAATGAATCTTACTATTATTATTATTATTATTATTATTATTATTATTATTTTAACCAAATAAGTGGTTGTTATATGTGTACAATATTAACCAAATATTATGTGTGTGGATTGATAACATTAATATTTTCACTGTTGTTTCTTATTTTGTTTCTTACCTTATGTTCTTGTGTTCATCCAGACACTTCACAGAGAAAAAGAAAGAAAAAGAGAGAATATCTTCCGCATTCTTACCTCTCTTCAATTATTTTGCTGCCAATGATAAAGTTCCACGTATTGTGAAAACTAAGGGACTCCTTTCTGTGTCCCCTGTCTGCCATTCTCTCTTCCATGAAACTACAGCATGACGATGGAAGATGAGTCCTTGGCAACAGTCCCATTTGACAGGGCTATTGAACAGGTTATGCTTTTCATTTCTATTTCTTGTTAGCAATATTTCAAAGTCATGCTCTCTTTAGTGTTGTTTACCTGTTCTCAGTTTTTTCTCTAATTTCCAATCTTTCAATTTGTTTTAGTTTTGAAATGATTCCTTGGTTTCATTGCTAATGAAACATTCTCTTTTCACTAATGTGCATAAACTTTAGTGAGGGCATTTCCAATTCTTGTTAAAAATTTGGAACCCGTCACCATCTTTATAGTTCATTTGTGTGAAGATTATGGACAAAGATTGAAAAAAGAGATAAGAAAGTTTATCAGAGAAGACAAAATCCTGATTATCAGCAGTTGAAAAAGAAATAAATTTAGTACTATTACAAAATGAGATCAAATGTATTTATAGAGTTGGTGATTGACAAGCAATCCACCAAATGTACAACAGCTATCCACTAAAACAGAATTATTTAAAACCAGAAACAGAAAAGCTAAAAGCTTTATCCTTTATACTTTACAATTTTTTCATGACAATGATACATGTTGAATTTCTAATATACAATACTTGTTTATTAACTAAAGTTACACTTCGATTTCTTGATGTATTTTAGCACGCATCATCCAGTATACATATTTTTTGATGAAATCACCCGAATCACATTCATCTACATTCATTTTTATTGGTAAAAATTCCGGGTCCCTTCAATATAATTGTTTTAAAAGCATACAAAACGAGACGGTGGTTATCAATACTTGTCAGTTTGGATTCTTTATTATTTAGGCTGGAATTCAGCATCTTTTGCTTTAGAGTAATTTTCTTAGGGCAAAGGATTCTCAGAATACATTAACGTGTTTATGATCTTAATTGTTGTTTCACTCTTTATTTTCTTTTGAGTATGCACACATTCCTATACGATATTCATACATTAATGTGTGTTATGATGTGGATCAGTATAAGGCTAGACTTTTAGTCTTTGTCTTGAAATAGTTAATGTAATTTAATATTTTGATTTAGTTTTTATGTGTCCAATAGTGTTTGCTCACCTTATCTCTTTTAGAGAATTGATTTTTTATTTTTCTAATACTCAAAATTTGGTTTGTCTTTCTGTTCAGGCAATTGTGTCTATCAAGAAAGGTGCATATTTACTTAAGTGTGGTCGTAGGGGAAAGCCGAAGCTCTGTCCTTTCAGACTTTCCCAGGTAAGCTATAATGAGATGACAAATCATTTTGGGAGGTTAATACTACCACTCCTTTAATACGAAATTTGCCTACAGATCACATTCTTAGTGCATTTTCTTCTGCAAATTTCTTATGAGTATTGTATTTATAAGCACCGTACACGTGGACGTTCCAAACTGTTATTTCCTTGGTTTTTCTCAAGATATTGGCTTTGAATTTCTGATGTTATTTTGTATCTATACTATCTTAAAAAAAGAAGCAAGTTACTCTTCGATGGAGTGCTACTGTTTTTTTTTTTGCACTTTTTCAGTGAACATTTGTATAGATGTAGGAAAAATTAAGTTTGCCTTATATTGAATACCAGTTAAGAAAAAATAGATCTCTTGGTTTTTGTTGGGTGAAATGTATTGGGTTTGAAATTTCATTAGTTGTCCTTATTTTCTTCATTGCATTATGATAAAGTTGCTGAAATTATCTTCCTTTTTTTTTTGTTCTAGGATGAGAGAAATTTGATTTGGTATTCAGGACAGCAGGAAAAGCATTTGCGATTGAGTGTAGTTACAAAAATTGTTCAAGGGCAAGAAAATGTATGTAACGAACATCAGTGTATTCTGACTTGATGCATTGCCCCCTTGAATATGACGGTTTTTAATCGACATGAACAGAGTAAAAATCATGTTTGGTCTAATAAATGGCTCACTAATTTCAGATAAGGTCCCAGAGGCAAAATGAACCCGAAAAGGAGTGCCATTCGTTTTCTCTAATCTATGCTAATGGTGAACGTTCTCTTGATCTGGTAATATTTGTGAATTGTTATTAATACATGACATGATATAACTGCATTTGTTTTCCCATAGGTGTAGATTGATTTGACATTTATTTCTTTTGAACTATAGATATGCAAGGACAAGGCACAAGCTGCTTCTTGGTTTGTTGGCTTGAAAGCTGTCATCTCTAGGTGTCAGCATCCTAGAGCTTTTAGTAGTTTAAGAAGTTGCAAAGGTGTGCAGAGTTGTGTTAGTAGTCCTGCTGGAATCTTACGAAGAAAGAAAAATCTTGGCCTTTTGGATGATACCTCTCAGTTTACTCAGGTTTAACACATTTTCTTTGTGTGGTTATCTCTGTATAATTAATAAAAAATCTTTTGTAGCTAGCCCACATGTATAATAATCTAACAGAAGGGGTTTATAAGAAAGCATAATCTAATTTTTTAGTTGTTAATAAAAAATCATGGATTTTTTTATTTTATTTTGTAGCTATAAATTAAAAAGTTTTGAATTTATTAAACAACGAAAATATTTCTTCACCTGCGCTTTATAATTACATTGAGCTTCCTTTGTTATTATCAAATAAGTGTTCTGAAGGGAGGTAAAGGCTAAATAAGATAATCTCATTTCTGAATATTTAGGTTCAAAAGAGACGTGTTTTATTTTATTTAAAATTTTCTGGGCATTGATTACAGTGCACTAGCTTAATTTTCATTGAGTTTTATGTCCATGCAGGCTAGGAATAAGAGAAGCAGTAATAAAAAAGGATGTTTGTCGTTATGGATGTGCTTTAATTTCTGCAAACATGTATTTTTTTAGCACGATTGGCATATCCTTTGACTACTCTGTCTTTTTATTCTCGTCTAAATTCTTAACATTAAAACCAAATTCATTTGATGACAGAGAAAACAGCATTATCTTTAATCTTCAAATAAATTTATTTTTTGGCATAAATGGTTATAGACTTTAAAAAACTTACTACTGAAGCTAAACATAGAATGCTGAAGGTTTGATGATAATATCATGCTAGAAGCAGTCTACATGTGCCTATTTGTCTTTGCCTTGTTAATATAAATAACTTAGCACTTTCTCTCCGAAAAAAAAAAAATTGTGGCTGACATAGAATGTAACTTTGTCGTTATTATTTTGAAGGTACATAGCGTATGTGCAAGTCCTACTTTATCACTTTCCGAAAGGTGCTTTTCTGATGGCTTGTCATGCACTTCTGATAACTTATATTCATCCACATCTTTCCTCTCCAGCACTCAAGGTGTAACAGATAATTCAGTGCCAAGTTCTCCATACATTGATCCAGATGTTCATAGTAACATTGAATCAACTCGCATTGATAAGGAGCACAAGAAGAATTTGTCCTATAGGCATTTGACGCATTCTACCTCCGTACATTTAGGAAAAAGTAATGTATTGAAGGATGTAATGATATGGGGTGGAGGGATTGGGTGTCTTGTAGGGATTGTGAATGAAAGGTTTATTCAAGGTGGGGTCTATTCTTTAGTGCCGAAGTTACTAGAATCCACTGCAATGTTAGATGTACAGAACATAGCTTTGGGAGGAAAACATGCTGCCTTAGTTACAAAACAAGGGGAAGTTTTTTGTTGGGGTCAAGGAAAGTGGGGAAGACTCGGGCAGAAAATTGATATGGACATTAGCTCCCCAAAAATAGTGGATTCTCTTAATGGTCTTCATGTAAAGCACGTTGCTTGTGGTGAGTATCATACATGTGCTCTGACAGATTCTGGTGAAGTATATACTTGGGGAAATGATGTCTGCTGTGCAGATTTATTTAATGAAGGGAGAACTAGAAGTCAGTGGATACCACAAAAACTTGGCGGATCCTTAGATGGTATTAGTATCTCTAGTATTGCTTGTGGAGAATGGCATACTGCGATTGTTTCTAGTTGTGGGAGGTTATTTACTTACGGAGATGGTACATTTGGGGTTCTTGGCCATGGTGATCTTCGGAGCTATTCAAGTCCAAAAGAAGTTGAGTCTCTTAGTGGACTAAGGGTGAGGTCTGTTGCATGTGGATCATGGCATACATCTGCTATTGTTGAAGTTATGTTTGATCGTTTTAGGTACAATAGTGCTAGTGGTAAGTTGTTTACATGGGGTGATGGAGACGAGGGGAGGCTTGGTCATTCGGATAACGGAAGCAAGCTTGTACCAACATGTGTTACACAACTTGTGGACTATGATTTTGTTCAAGTGTCATGTGGAAGAATGTTGACTGTAGCACTCACTAACATGGGCAAGGTTTTTGCTATGGGAAGTGCCAAATATGGACAGTTAGGAAATCCACATGCCAAGGATAAAGCAGTCATGGTTGAAGGACAACTCAAACAAGAGTTTGTTAAAGTTATATCAACCGGTTCATATCATGTTGCTGTTTTGACTTCTGCAGGGAGTGTTTATACATGGGGCAGGGGTGAAAATGGACAACTGGGGCTAGGTGATACTGAAGATAGATATACACCTTGTTTTGTTGAGGCTCTAAGAGATAGACAGGTAAATACTATCACTTGTGGTCCAAGCTTCACAGCTGCAATCTGTTTACACAAACCTATTTCTATTAGTGACCAATCAACTTGTAGTGGTTGTAGGTTGCCATTTGGATTCACAAGGAAGAAGCATAACTGCTATAACTGTGGTCTTTTGTTCTGCCGTGCTTGTAGTAGTAAGAAGATTATAAATGCACCTCTAGCCCCCAGTAAGAGCAAGGCTTTTCGGGTTTGTGATCAGTGTTTTGATAAACGACAGGGAGGTACACATTCAATAATGGCTTCTAAGTCCAGAAATTACAACAGTCAACAGTTGTTGAAGCATCAACAAAAAATTGCTGATGTGACTGAAGACCGGGGAGAGACAACCGTGACACAAGGCCCTCTGCTATCTTTTGGTCAATCATGTTACAGGAAAAGTATGCCAAGTGGACGTAAGGATTGGAAAAACCACCCAGAAAGCCAACAGGATGTAGAAGATAGTTCTTCTATGCTAGGTGGAATGCCGCAGTGGGGGCAAGTTCCATGTCCTGCCATATTTAAAATTAATGGTACAGAAAATCCAGTTGTTCATGTTTCTTCATCCAAAAATAAATTAGCCACAGTTTCTCCATGTAGTATGGAATCTACAACATATAACTTCTCTAATGTAGAGACAGGTACAACTAAATCTGAGAAGGTTCTGCTTGAAGAAGTTCATAGGCTGAGAACCGAGGTATTAACTCTAGAGAATATCACCCTTTAAACTGCTTTAGTTTTTAACATGCTTTTGTTACAATGTGGTACATACATGTCAAAAACTGTAAAATTATATTATTTTTTATGCTACGTTTCTTCCATTTTAATGATTTTTTTACAATTCAATATATAATCATTGTTACTTTTTAGACCACAATTATCAATTTATATATCTATTTGTATATATACAGCACAACAATAAGGTGAAATTCATGACAACGTAATAGTTGAAGCCATTTTTCTTAATATAAAAAAGTTCACGTATTGCTTCACATCTTAAGTATTGAATCGTGTCTTTAATAATGCCTTTTTGGCACTCTACATGTTTATTTTTCTTGAAATCCTGTTAAAAAGTTTTTTTTTTTTTTAAAATCAACTACTATATTTTTATTTTTTTCCATTTTAAGCAGTTCTATTATGCTTTTTTGAACTTCATTTGTTATAGTTGTTGTCAATTTTAGTCTTGAGGGTGCAACATTCCTCTTCTGAACTTTCCATATATACCCTTCAATAGTACAATAAACTTGAACTACGCAATTACTAGTAACATAACATTCATTTTCTATTCTGTATTGATTGTGCTCACTTTTCCTATGCTGATATTTCATGTCATTGGATAGGCTAAGAGACTTGAAGAGCAATGTGAGCTTAAAAATCATAAAATACAAGAGTGTCAGCAAAAAATTGAGGAGAGTTGGTTTGTGGCAAGGGAGGAAGCTGCTAAGTGCAAGGCAGCAAAAGAGGTCATAAAAGCTTTAGCACTAAGGGTAAGTTCTTTATTATCAGTGTAATTATTTTAATCTAGGTTTATGTTGGAATCTAGAATTTTCGACTTCATTTAATTTAATTTAATTTGTATAATACGCGTAAGGTAGCGAGATGTAATAAACATATGTTAAATGAAGTTATTATATGACTACATCAACTAATTGTATCATGTACGAGATTCAAGCTTTAGAACTTGATTTTAGAATTTCCAGAACAAGGATTCATGGTAAAAATAACTTTCCTGAAATGTACATATCTAATCATGAAATCATTATCAGAGCTTTTAGCATTATTTGGTTAAAGTCTTCCAAAAAAGAATTCAACATGATTTTTCTATTTTGTAGGTCTATATTTAAGTTATATTCCTCGAACAAAGTAATTGATGTATTTATCACCATTGCAGCTTCATACCATATCAGGAAAAGATAATGCTGGGCAAGAAGCAAAAGTTGGACAACATGAATTTGTGCCTAATCTGGCAACCATAGTTACAGATATGAAGAGTCCAAGAGATGGCAATGGGGACAGTCTATCCAATTCTCCCATAGTATTCTCTGACATAATAAAATCCAAATTTGGGAGAAGCATGTTTCCCAAAAATGAAAATTCTAACTTTAGTAGAGGTGAGTCTCAACAGGACAATATCAATGGATTGAAGGCAGACTGGGTAGAACAATATGAGCCAGGTGTTTACATCACATTTACAACCTTACCATGTGGGAAAAAAGGCCTTAAGCGAGTCAGATTTAGGTAATGTCTATTCACCTAGTCCACTGATTAATCATATTTTTTCACACACTTTATCATCATACAGTTTAATGTTAGTGTGTGCTCATCGTGTGCCCACTTAGTTTTTTTTTTTTTTTTTCTGTTTCTGTCGAGGTGAATCCTCTAACTAATTTCTGGGCAAAAGTTTTAAGATAAGTTTTTACCTAAATCATGTATTGAAAGATTTTCAAAATGCAAATCATGAACATACTTTCTTTTGAACACTTGGTAATATCTCATTATGGTTCAACCATCAGCTGGAAGATGGATACTCCCTTTTATCATGATATTATATGTCATCATTTTTAGTTTATTTATGGATGGTAGCAGAAGACAATATAGAATTGACCTACATAATGTATTGTCTGAATGAGTGTGATGACGTGTGGTTTGCAGTCGCAAGCGATTCTCAGAGAAGGAAGCCGAGAAATGGTGGGAAGAGAATCAGAGCAAGGTGTATCACAAATATGGGATTGAAGGATATATAAACACCAGCCAAAGTCAGGTGAAAGGCTAATTTTTACTGCCATTCATCTCTACCAGTTTTCACCAATAGTTCTTAGTGGGAAAGAGGTGATGTTGGCTTTAGGCCTCAAAGAAAGATCAAGTGTATAGTCACAAATAATAGCGTATCTTTGTTCAGCGTCTTGGGGCATTCATTCGGTGTACAGTCACAAATAACAACGTGTCTCTTAATTTTGTCTATTTCTATTTTAGCTTTATAAAGTTGTTCAAATTCCATTTCTAATATTTCAATTTTCCAAGGATGAAATGAAAAAAATATATCAACAGGACAAGAAAAAGTAGAGATCAAAACAAAACATCTATATTTTAGGAATGATAAGGTTATTTAAGCCAAATAAAACTAAGTATATATTATGGAACTCGTGCAAAGTTCAGATTTCCCAATATAATATAGGCGAGAAATGAAACCTTGTGTGGACCTTGAATTAAACCACAACAGCAAAATATTAGTTGTTCAGCTTTTGGATTCTGAAATCCTGGTTCTCAAAGAAGGAAACGAGAATGACCCCACAAAGTTTCTCTGGTAAAAGAAACAAAGAGGAGAAGAAAGAAATCTAACTTTGATTTAAAATTGATTAAATACCGTCTATTTTAATGTAAGTTTGACTCATATCAAGTCACTCTATATAATCTCTCAAAAAAAAAATATATATATCAATTTTCAAATTTAAAAGATCATTATAAAAATTGTTTTTTTTAAATAGACACTCATAAAAGATGAATATTTTTTTAAATAGACACTTGTAAAAACTGCAAAGTTCATTATAGTGTATTATACTAACTTCCTAAATATAATGTCATTAGTAATTGACTTAATCGATTAAAAATAAATAAATAAATAAGTTTTTCTAACTGACTCCTCTAATATTTGCTTCTCTTTAAGCTTTATTATGTTAATGGCCTGACTTTAATGAGACATTTTACAGTTCTAATTATGAAGGAGAAGTGTTGTAATCATAGAGTTGACTGAATTATAGCATCAATTTAAAAGGGGAAAAAGTTGCAGTGTAAATAAAAAGAATTTATTCATCGTATAAAAACTTAATACCATATGCAAAACAGTAGAATTTTATTTTTAACTATAGTTGACCTAGGTAACACTGCACTTAATATTTTTATCCTTTTGTGTACTGATTTTCACACAAAGAGAGGTGGTTGTTAGAGAGCGACAAAATCCCAGTTGAGGATTTTTATGAAGGGTAAATAGGTGTGTGTGAATTGATGAAAGATTCGTGGTGGAACTCATCATCCAAGTAATCACTGCAATGTCTTTATTGCACGTTCTGTCGAACTTCACAGACACATAAAACAGTCCACACCAATAGGACACTTGACAAGAAGACAACATGGCACGTGCATGCATGTACCTTATACCTTCCCATGTTTTTTTATCACCTTAACCATTTCCTAATGTCCCTCTCGCCTACAATGACCCATCTTCTTTCACCCTTTTTTCGTTCATTCTTTTTTTTACTTCAACTCATATTTAACAGATTGACACCACTTTTAAGGGTATTGCATGAGATTCTATGTTGGCAGTCATTGTAGTTGTATTAAGGGTATGTTCTCATGCATAAATTTACTGTAGTGGATGAAATGAGGGCGATGATTTAATAAAGATTTGGTTGTTATTTTTTGGTGAAAGCAAGTGATTGAGAGGTGATGAATTGCGAGATTATAGCATGTGATCTATCTCACTGTTTTGAAGAGATTAGCGAGATTAATGTGCCAAATTAACACTCAATCCTTGTTACTTGTTATTATATTGGAAAAAAATCAACTCTGCTACTACTTATCTGATTACAAAATTTATGTATCAGGTTCTATGCTTCAGTATCCAAATCCATATTAGTTGTATCTGATTCCACTTCTTTTTGATTTTTTGATTGTGTTATGTGGCAGGAAGTTGGAATAGTTCTTAAGGAGTTCAAAGCACTTTTTTGTTTCTGTATTTAAAAAAATTTAATATTTTATTTTTCAGTTTAGATAAATTAAAATATTTTTTTCAATTAAAATTTATCTTTAATATTTAAATTTATGTAGAAAAAATTTCAAAACTAATTACCACTTATCTAAACATCATTTTATATTATATTTAACATCAAAGGTAATTTGGTAATCTAACTTTTTTATATATTAAATTTTATTTTTTATTAGTCACATCATTCAAATCTTACACAAATTTTCATAAAATTTACTCTTAAACTATTATTTCCAAATCCTTTAAAAAAATAACACAAATTTCACCTTTAAATCTATTCGAATCGATTCAAAGAGAAGACACGATAAGATTATTATCTTATGACATTATTTTCTGTTGACAGTCATAACTGCACAATTATTGAGGTGAAACTTTTATTTTGATAGAGTTGAATCAGCTTATGAATACAAAAACCAATCAAATTATCTCGCGACTTTGTTCGTATTGTATAGTCCTTTTAAATGTCATGTTAATTGACTGAGTCTTTTCAAATGTGACTTAGATTGCAGTGTGCAGATGATAAGATTGAAGAGAATTGAAGAGGTAGCCATTGGAAGGTTAGTAATGGTAGGTGGAAGAGGAAGACATGTCTAATCCTTTAAAAACATAAGAACATATTTTAGGGATAGGTCAATAAAAGATAAGTTACTCATCATGCTCCATATATCAACACCAATCAACTCAAAAATTAAACTCTCTTTTATTGATTTGGTTAATAGTCATTGGGTTCAAAAAGTTCTTCTCAAGATTGATATAAAGTGAGTTAGAGTTAGGGTGAAACTAAATTTAGTTTATATATTAAAGTTAAATTATTTTTCTTATATGTAGGTATTTCTTTTTTATGATTTCGAGATTTGTAATTTAATTATGTTAAACTCCAATAATAATATAGAGTGATGTATGTCAATTTATATTTTATTGTAAAAATTTGTAGATAGACTTCATGGAGATTTATTAATTAAGATGGAAAAATGAACTTGATTCGACGGACGTGCTGACAATTCGTCAAAAGGTTCTTCTCAAGAATGTTTTTATTTATTTAAAAAAAAAAGTTCCTACTAATAAAAAAATTATATGCTTTTTATATAGAAATACATATAAATATTCTATATTATTAAATACTATACGAAATGTAAATATATTTTTATCTCTTAATTTTTAGTAAATTTTGGAATTAGTCCATTTTGAAATTTTGAACTAATTTCAGTCCTTAATCTTTTGAAATACATGGATTTAATCATTTTAATCAAATTTTGGTAGATTTATTAGATGTTTCGTACATATTTAGAATTGTATTTAAGTTCTTTATACTATTTGACACATTTTTACTTTAATGTTAAGTCAAATACTATTATGAAACGTGTTTGAAATGTCAAATAAATTTAACAAAATTTGATTAAAAGGACATGCATTTCAAACGATGAAGGACTAAATTAGTCCAAAATTTCGAAATGGACTAATTTCAAAATTCAAGTTAGGGACCAAAAACATATTTAACCTTTAAATAATTATACATAAAAATACAATATATTACAATCCTAAATTTTATGTTATGTAAGTCCTCTTAATCTAATTTTGATGATTAAACTTAAGACAAAGTAAAACATGATGGGTAGATCTATATTATTATTCTTATATTGAATTATAATATCAATATTAATAATATATTAAAATTATGTGTTAGAATTATCTTTGAAAAGTTATTATTTATTGAATTTATTGTTTCATCCACTCAAAATATTATGAAATCATATATTAATGTTTATGCATATACTTAATAATAAAGAGAATTTATAATATATGAAATGAGTCTAAATTTTATCTTTTAAATTTATTTTATGAGATAAGGTTGATCTTACAATTTAAAATTAGACACAACTTTTTTAACCATAATAGAAAAAATTAGATAATTCAAACAACTTTAAAGCAATCGAGTTGTAAAAATTGTTTGGACCCTGAAGTGGGCCCATCTTCTTTTTGTACACATTAAGAAGTTGGGCTGAAAAACATACATTATGGGGTTTCTGAACTCTTTATTCCCTATATTTGTTCATTCATTCAATGAATTCAATGAGTCTCAGAAATTTCAATTATTGTTGAAAATGTTTTTTTTTCAAAATAAAAATGTTCGGGTAACACAGTCTCAAATGTTTTTTTCAAAATAAAAATATATTTTAAATTGTAATTTAGAATATATTTTCAAATAAATTATGTCATTCATAATATTCTCTTAGATTTTAAATTCATAATTCAAAATAAATTTCTAAACTTTATGATCCAAATTATATTTTTATATTATCATTTTTGTTATATAATCTGAAATATATTTTATATTATATAATTCAAAATTTAAAAATATATTATAAATTGAAATTTAGAAATATATTAATAATTCAAAATTTAAAACTCTATTATTAATTTTGCAAATAAAAATTCATTTTCGTATTAATCTTATTATAAGCTAAAATTATTTATCACCTCCAATCATAAAAATGTTGATTTTATATTTATTTTTAACTAATATTTATTAACTTAAAAAAATTGTATAGTATAATAAAATCATTAAATAATAACTAATTTTAAAGACACAAATTTATGGATCAATGATCATGTTCACTGATTTAAATATTATTTTATAAATTTAAAGTTATTAATATTTAAAATAATCTTTATTACGAATAAAAAAATATAATTAATTGTAAATTAAAGTGAAATATATATATATATATATATATATATATATATATATATATTTTTGTTTTTTTTTAATATATTTTATGTAAATATGTTTATCTATATATTAATAAATATAAAGAAAGAAGAGTAAAGTAAGTAGTATTATTTGATGATCTAAAGATATAATTAAGCTGATTAGGTATGGGGAAGAAGAAGAAAGAAGCAATGGCGGCATAATCTGGTAAAGGAGAAAAGCACCCAACATGGATTCATGAAAAGGAAAGCACAGAACAAGAACATGAGATAACTTACGACTCATCCCACCATGCCACGTGGATGCTTTTTTATTTTCACTGTGGCAAAGCCTGGTCCCACGTGGGTCCCACCTTCCATTTCCATTTCCAATATCTCACAGATGCAGAGATCAACCTCTTTCTCTGCAAGTTCTATAGATATTCTCACAGATATATATATTATTTTGCTGATAAAAATAAATATGAATTAATAACATGATTTTAAATAATCATACATTGTCCGACCATTATTTCATCTTACGAGAAAGATATAGAGTAGCTTGTTTAATTAGGTGTAATTATAAAAAATCAAACTATATTATCATTATTGGTTAAAAAGCTTTGTACACTAATTTTGGTAATAGCCAATATAAAAGAATCACCTATGCTAATTTGAATAAAGTGTAGAGTATATATAATATCGATTTTAGAACCATCTAACATGAAATGTCAACTTTCTATATGGCTTATCAGAAATAGAAATTTGTTTACTTTATAAATCGATTGCTTTTATATCGATATTATCATCTATGTAGAATATTTAAAATAATTTAATATGTTAAAATCAATTGCTGATAAATAAAAAAAATCTGTTCAAAATCAATTCGATAAATTCGTTTAAGCGAGAAGGTCTAAGTATAACCCCCTTTATGGTACTACGTAAACATAATAAATTAATAATGCAGTGTCCATTTTATTTTATTTATTTATTTTGCATTCAGACCTGAACATGTTCGGAAGATTAGATATAGTACTTTAAAGCCTTCTTATTATATCCATAATAGTATAAACACAAATCATTGCGAACTCAACCGATCGATCGAGATTCGAATTCCAAACCTTAAAATCAAAGTTTTGATTATTCAAACATGGCATTTACAACATAATATTAAATAAAACAAAGCTGAAGTAGAAGGGGGAAAAAGGAAGTACCCTTATGAAGCTCAAAAGAACGAATTGAAGCAAAAAGAAGTGTGAAAGGGTCGTTAGTTCAGTTGAGAACAGCCGCCAAAGTTCGTTGGCGATAGTTTCCTCACGTTAATGTATAGATTCTTAATCTAACGAATAAAGGTATGAATTAGATCCATTATTCATATGTATGGTCATGCATGGAAGCCCAGAATCTAAGAAAGAACAATCACGAAGCATAGGATCATTGGAGAACACAAGCCAGTTATTTATAATTAAGGTTGCAGAAATAAATGTAAGAACCATCAACTCAAACTTCAACACAAAGATAAGAGGAATCATTCGTTTGATCAAAAAACAAACGAAAAGTACTTCAAAGAAAATAAAAAAGAAAGAAAGAGACAACAAGTCCTAATTTGCTTTTTGTTTTTCCAATCTTCTCTTTTTCAATCCTCTTTATCAAAACCCCAAGCAACCCCAACATTCCACCCTCCTCTTCCAAAACTTTCTCTCGATCTCTTCCTCCTCTGTGTCTGGGTGCTCTTCTTCCTCCCAATTAAGGTCACTCATAAATTATGTTTTCTTACATATATATACATATGCATGTTTGTTTCAGTTGCTAATTAGTTTTTCTTCTGTTATTGTTTTATGGCAGGGTTTTGATTAGGGTTACAAGTATATATAGCTGTAGATTTTTCTCTATATATACTCTTTGTTATCAATTTATTCCAATAAGGAGATCCTACACAGTTTATTTCTTTTCGGTTCAGATTTATATATGAATATGGCTCCTGTTTCACTGCCTCCTGGGTTTAGGTTCCACCCCACAGATGAAGAACTTGTTTCTTATTACCTCAAAAGAAAGATAAATGGTCGTAAGATCGAGCTAGAGATCATCCCTGAAGTTGATCTTTACAAGTGTGAACCATGGGACTTGCCGGGTAAGTATATGATTTCTCATTCTTCCAACGAAATTTCATAAAGCATTCCCATGTTTGAAAAACACCTGGAACATTTTTCTGATAGATAAATAATTATTAGTTGGTTAATCATTAGCATAAGAGTGTAAAAAAAGTTGTGGCACAGTTCTTCAGACACGATTTCGGTTAGGTTTTTAACCAAAATCATGCATGAAACACATACTTGCTGTATTGGTCAAGTATATTCTTCTGCTTTCGTGTATAAAATAACGTAGAGTTAATTTATAAGGAGGATATAGGCCATATCAATTCAAATACGCTTCCTATATAATCCTATTGTGAAGTTCAAGACAAAGTAACGAGGGGAATAGTGGGATTCCCAAGTCAAAACCAGTCAACACAACAAAAAGAATTACGTTCTGCACATGACATACACACACATAACATACTCCCCCATGCAATCAATGCATATATACTCGGAGTTTCTAATAATTTTCATTACTTTTGCTTTTTCATGGTAACCAACGCAAGTCTGAAATCAATGTTTATAGAATAATATTATGTATATACATATACAGGGAAGTCATTGTTACCGGGGAAAGATTTGGAGTGGTATTTCTTCAGTCCTCGAGATAGAAAATATCCAAATGGATCAAGAACAAATCGTGCAACAAAATCTGGATATTGGAAAGCCACGGGAAAAGACCGTAAGGTGAATTCTCAGAGTTGCGCAATAGGAATGAAGAAAACCCTAGTTTACTATCGAGGTAGGGCACCACATGGTTGTCGCACAGGTTGGGTTATGCACGAGTACCGTCTTGATGAGACACAGTGTGAAACCAACACAGGCTTGCAGGTTCATCTTCTCTCCCTATCAAGATTCCTTTCCTCTGCCTTATTTTAAGCAACTTTATGTATATTTTGTTGCAGAAGGTATATATATCAGTACATATATATACAATTTTTTTTATAAAAATGATATTTAACATGGTTTTATTTTTGTTGTCTTTAAACTTTTTAGGATGCATATGCTCTTTGTCGTGTGTTCAAGAAAACTGCAGTGATTCCTCCAAAAGTTGGAGATCAACACTATGTTAATGTGACAAATCAGATCATTGCTAGTGATCAATCATCAAGCATTAACGAGCTATACTCTGAAGGAAGAGGTGAAGTTTTAGAGAGCTCGAATTATTTCATGTCATTGGATACATGCCCTTCCTCGAACATAAATGTGAACACCTTCAACAATATCAATGGTGGAAGAAGGGACAACGAGACAACATGGTCGCATTTCTTATCAGAAGACTTGCTCAATCTTCCAACAACATCCACTTCTTCATTTCCCAATTATGGATCCATGAGCTATCCTCCATCAAAGGTAATTAATTTACCAACCTCTTCTTAGGGTTCGTCAATCTTTACATAAAGTTTAATGCTTGACCTAAAGTGTATATTGTGTGTGTGTAAATGATTTTTTTTTTTGCAGGTGGATGTAGCATTAGAGTGTGCAAGGATGCAGCATAGGTTTAGCATGCCTCCATTGCAGATGCAGGACTTGGAGTTTCCTCAAGTTGGAATCTCCAAGCTGAAGATGGCACAAGCCTCGAGTTCCATGAGTGGAACCAGAAATGAAACAGATATCTTGCAGGAAATTCTTTCGGTTGCTCATGCTTCTCAGGAGTTAATAAATCAATCCAACTACTCATCACAACCATTCATGAATGCCAATGAAAACTTTGCTCCTCACGAAAGTGACTTCACTTTTATGGTTGGCACCAATTACAACCATGTCAACGATATGAACACCATGGGATTTGTTGACAAAGCTTGGGAAGACCAAAACACAAGATCAATAGAGATCGGAGATCTTGATGATGGATTCAAGACAGAGAATTTAAGATGGATGGGAATGTCCAGCAAAAATGTCGGAAAGGTATGTCGTAGTGCTAACTATACTAATTTAAAATCATAAATTGATTCTGGAAACACGCTTTCTAGGTTAATTACATCAACAATGGAAATGCGTACATTTTTTAAATTTTATCATAATTATATATTAAAAACCATTCTAAAATAGGGTCTAATTAATTCATAGTAATTAGCAATTAAACTTTTTAAAATTCTTTTCTTATTTGTTATTAAGTCTGTTTGTACAAAATAATGCTTGTTGTATATAAACTTTTCTCTACTTAATTTGGCAGAGCTTTATTGAAGAGCAGCAAAATATTGTTCCAATTGATGATATCTCAAACTTCCAAACTAATACGGAAGGAAACGAGATGAAAGGTATTTTCCATACATATAATTTTTTTTTATAATGAAATCTTGGTCACGAAAAAATTATTAATGTATCTCTTTTGTTTTAGTATACAACAAAATTAATATGATGTTTTATTTAGGATTTGAGAAACACAGTTGCAACAAAGAAATAACCGATACTGAGATTGATGATTTTTCAATGGGATTCATGAATGATGAAGACCCGAATGAGAATCTCCTGAATGAGGAAAACATTGACTATTCAAATTCTACAAACTTCGATGTTGTCGAGGAAACAAAAACGAATCATGGAATGTTTGTCTCCACGCATCAAGTAGCTGATACATTCTTTCATCAAGTAGCTCCTTCACAAACCCTAAAAGTTCAACTCAATCCAGTAATGGCTGGGAATCAGTCTATAGAGAATGCAACAGTTAGCCATGGAGCCTCTTTCTTTAGAAAGTTTAAGGCCTATGCGACAGGGAAGCTAAGAAAGCCATCAAACACAATAGCAAGTGCTGTTGAATTCATCTTTGCATTGTTGTTGATGCATTGTGTTTTGCTAAAGGAATTTGTGGAAGATTGGAAATCAGATCTTAAACATGGTGGCAGTGTTTACACGATGAAGAGAATGAGAGAAGCATCAGAGACTGTGACAAGGAATGAAGAAGAAAAAGTTTGGTTGGTTGGTATGAAATATGGGAAGGGATTTAGCATGATCCTAAAGAAGATAAGCATTTTCCTCACTATATCATTGGCTCTGTTTACCATGTGGGCTAATCATATCATAGTTGACTCTTAGAAATCATATAAAACCCTAATTTTTATTTTGTTTTTAGTTTCTAACTTCATTAGAAGGGATCACATATCTCATTGATGCTTTCAAATATTTTTATTAATTTTATTTGGTGACATTCCTTTACTGATAATTAATTATATTCAATTGAATAATTATATGTTAACTTTGATATCACTTTTTTTGTGACCAAATTAGTAAAGGGACATATCTACGTTTCGATCTAAAATTTAAACTTACAATTAAATTCATATCGTCATATAAAAAAATTCGCTAATAATTTCAATTCATCTTTGTCTAAATAATCAACTGTGGAAAGAATTTTCACATTGATTAATTTTATCAACGTATATTTATAATTAAAGGTTGAAGAGACTCACATTAAAGAAAGAGACGATGGGTTTAACATGAAAAACAGTATTTTTGTGCATCCTAGGTCCTGCATTCAACAATAACATGAACTAATTAAAGTACAAACATGATTTATAACTAATTATTGATTAAAGTTCTAATATTTAAAAAATATAATGATATTAAAAACGTATAGAATATAAAATTTTAAATTAGATTAAAATTTCTGCTGTTAATTTTTAATCAAATATATTCTTGTGATACTTTTTTATCTCTTAAAACTGCACATCTCTGTGTTCAAGAAACAGAATCCTTGTTAGTTTAATTCAGGCGTCGTTTTCGGTTGGATCTTGTCACCAAACACCATATAAACAATTCCCACATGATCCGCAAAACTAACTATTGTACTACGTTCATTTTTTTTTTCTCTGTTACAATGAAACTTCATTCTATATGGGCAGTCCAAAAATTGATTTGGAACATTTTCAATAAGTATTTATGAAAAAGGAAAATACTTTCTACCGATCAAAATTAACTCATGTAAAAGTTAATTGGTGGAATTGTTTTTATTCAACTTCTATGAATTTTTATTTAAACTTGTGTATTGATTAGTTTTATTTTATATAAAAAGTTTTTTTTTCTTATTTTTCTATTTATTAAGAAATTTGTTTCAATATAATATTTGTTATCGTAATTATTATTCTACAAAACAATTAATGTGCAGAAAAATAAACTTTGATTAACTCAAATAAAATATTTTTACTTTTCTAAATTGAGTAATCAAAATGGGTCAAAATTAATGAATTGGTCTCATGGTATAGATTTAAGTTGAACTAATGTAAGTAAATTATAGTAAAGTAAAACATAACTCAGTTATGACTAGATTCATCTTATTTTTAAACTTGTAAGGAGTCAAATTCACATAAATAAACTACTAAATTTAATAAAAAATAATCAAAAAATAAGAATAAATAAATACATCTAGTGTAACAATAAGTGTCTTACTTACCCAATAAAACTAAACTATAATTCTTCCTTTTTCTTTCTAGTTTTTTTTAACTCTTTCTTTACTTTAATTACTTATCAGAAAATATGTCAGAAAACAATTAATTTCCATCTCCATTTTTAGGACGAGTTCCATTAATTGTAGTCGCCATACAAAACTAAACACATATAGCAACTTGATTTATAAGTATGAACAAATAGTTTAATTTGCTTTTTCTAATTTGTATTTAACCCAAAATTTACTAATTACGGATAAATTAAGTTTGATGTACAAACAAACAAATCTCTTTAAATGTGAAAAATAAAACACAAGCGTCTAAATTAATTTATATATTTATAATTTTGTAATTTTTTTTCAAATTTAAATTTTTGAAAAATAAAATTATTATTAAATTAAGTAATTCAGTCCATTTAATCTATCAATATGTACTAGAAGTATCTCTAAGCCAGATCGATCAGTTTAAATTATTTTTTCTAGTAAACGAGGTAAGAGGTAAGGTGGACTTAAGAAATACTAACGCGTTTTTATTTAGGTGACTTGGGTTCGTATTCATAAATCAATTATGTTATTTTATAGAAAAAAAAAAAATTCCACTTCATGTAAAGACTAAAATATAATAGGTTTAAATATGTATTTAGTCTTTATTTTTCTTGTTTTTATTCAATTTGATCATCATTTTTGTTTTGTGTTCAATTAGATTTTTATTTTTGTCAAATTTTGGTCAATTGAGTCATTTTGACTAACGGTGTTTAAATAATTGACATGACACATGTTAACTTTTAGTTTTTTTATTTTAAAAAAAAATTAATATATTTTTTAAAAAAATTTAAATTTTTTAATTTTAAAAAAAAAATTGTCCTCGTGTCAAATTATAATTGTGCCACGTGTCAATGCTAGTGTCATGTGTAAATTTGTGGTTATATTATTTCTTTTTATTCAATCTCTATATTCGTTATTTTTATTTAATTTAGTCCTAATTTTTGATAAAATAGAACAATTTAATTTTTAAAATTGACATTATTATTAGTTATTTTTGAAATTTAATTATAAGTTATTATATTTTATTATAAATTAAATGTGATTCTTAGATTCAATTGTTAAATAAAATATAATTATTTAAAATATTATTAAAATGTAATTATTAAAATTTTAAAAATATTTATTAACATTTGTAAAATTGACATTTAAATCTAAAATATTTAATATTTTTATTGCATTTTATATATTAAAATCTAAAATATTTTATATTTAAATGTTAATTTTACAAATATTACTTTATTTTTTTAAAATATTTTGAATATTTAAAATATATTTAAATATCGATTTTAAAAGTATTTTAGAATATAAATATTAGAAAAAAATATTTAATAATTATATTCTTATAATATTTTAAATAATTATATTCTATTTAGCAATTAAATATAAAAATTGTATTTAATTTATAATTAAATTTAATAATTTATAATTGAATTTAAAAATTAATTACTAAAAATGTAATTTTAGAAAAAAATATTAATATAATTTGGATAAATGATATTAAATTTGGTGTCAATTTGAAAGGGATAAAATTGATTTATTTTAATAAAAATTGGGACTAAAATAAACAAAAATAATGAATATAGAGACTAAATTGAACAAAAAAAACGTACACAATTACAAACTGACACATGACATAATTGTTACTTAACATGTGGAAATTTTTTTTAAAATTAAAAAAATTAAAATATTTTAAATTTAAAAAAAAAACAAGAGGTATGTATTGTTCAAAAACATTAAATATTTAAACACCGTTAGTAAAAAAGACCAAATTGACCAAAATTTGATGAAAATAAGGACCTAATTGAACACAAAATGAACATGAACATGAGGACCAAATTGAATAAAAATAACCAAAATAGAGACCAAATGTATATTTAAACCAATAAAATACTTCTAATAAAAAAAACTTAAAAATATACTTTTTAAATTATTATAAAAATATGCGTTTCATAAATTAAATCGTAAAACATTTATTCCTTATATTATAACATCCCATAAGTAATGTAAGAAACATAATATAAAAATATTTATTTCAAAATTTAAAATTTAAAATTTAAATATATTATAATATAATTTAAAAATGAAACATAATTCTTTTTAATATTTTTAAGATAAAAAATATTTAATTTTTTTCAAATACAATAATTAATTATAAGCCACCAGAATGACGTGTTTAGAGATCTCACTATCTAATGTTTGTTTGAATCCCTTTATAATGTTTACCACAATTCTATTCTAAAATATGTATTGACAATGGCAAAAGAGAACTTTTTGTTCACTGAGATTTATACTATTTCACAACCATTTTCAAATTATATTTTATTGCTGTTAAAGATGTCAAAAGATACTACTACTCTTTAATAATTTTTCCTGAACAACTCGTATGACAACCTTTGCACATGCTGTGTTTTTTTAGGTTAAGAACTTCAAAATGTAACTAACATCATTAGTTTCACATAAAAATTGTGTTTCACTTGATCAGAGATATTGAAATCAACTTTGTCCCAAATGAATTTGAAGCTGATGGGTAGTGGTTGCACAAAGGTGAGTGCACAGCACATGGATAATTGATTAAGGGTGTATCATTCACATTCATCAGAGTATCAAAGAAAGTGACAAAAGAAAAAGATGTAACTAGTTAGAACCAACACCAAAGTGTGATGAGAAAAAGATGACAAAAATAACTCAAAGATGGGTTCACGGGTCACTTACTGTTTCCTCTTCAATATTAAAGAAAGTGCACCCCACTAGCTACATGCCAAATATTCATACATTCACTTTTTTTTTTCCTTCAAGCTTGAAATATAACACTATTCCACCATTTATCTCGAAAAAGCTGCAAATTGCACCGTTCCTCTCTCCTAGTAGGAATTTGTGCAGTTTAGCTGCAAATTATTGCCCAAAAAGTTAAATAGCTTTTTCCTTCCTAAAAGGGTCTCATAATAGAGATAATGAGCTAACATGTTGCATATAATTATTAGCTTCAAAGATCACATTGTTTTTCTATAGCAAGAAGTGGCTTGTTCATCAGTTCATGGAATCGGCTCCTTCTTGTTCTTGGCTGCAAGCCTTCTTCTTAGCATTGGTTTGGTTCTTTAACTGTGGGTATGTCCATGGAGCCACCCCAGCACCAAAAGTTGGTAGCTTTTCAAAGGTGGAAGATGCTGGAAACTTTCATATTTACTATGGCCAGACCTTCAAAGTCATTAAGAATGCCGCTGATGGCCAGAGCTACCTTCTTCTGCAGGTACTTCCTTTTGGGGATTTCATTTTTTACAATATCTGAATTCTTAAGGTATAGCGAGTGTTTGTGATTTTCTGTGGGTTACTTTTTTTTGTTTATATAATAAGCAAATATTAAAATGGGAAATGATAGGGATTTGTTTTAGCCTAAATAAACTGTTGTGGATAAGAAAATTAAGGGTGTATATGATAGTTTTTCTGTAGTTATATTTTATTCTTAGTTTTTTGTCAATTGAGTAAAAGTTGGGAGAATGGGAAGCCACCTCAGTACTGCTAGATAGAGTGCCAATAGCACCTCAGGATTTCCACCAAATAGGTTTTTAGTGGCTTCACTGGAAGTTGAACTTACAGGAAAATATATTTTAAGACAGAAGGAAAAATGTATTAACCAATTGATCATTGGAATCTTCTACAGATTACTGAATGCAGTTGTATGATGCACTTATCTAGCAGCCCAGTTTGTAATTTTAAAAGGATTGATTAGGGACAACGGTTACCTTTGTTAGCTGAGTGTCAAAGTCCTTTCAATCTAAGATAGGGGAATTTTTAAATAGATCATTAGTTTTACAGCTGATGATAATAACCTCTGACCATGTTCTATTACTTCAATGACTCTGTAGTTATTGTTTTGGAAATAATCTATGCTAGAAGAAATCCAATATAAAAATTACAGTCTAATCATTTACATGTTTGCTAAATTTCTCCTGGTAAGTTGTGTTTCTTGCCTACTGAATTTTCTTCTGTCAAATCTGGCAGAATAATTCAAGGATTGCTTCAAGAACTAAATATTGCACATCAAGAATTAAGTCATTTGTCGTACCATTGTCAAACTATTCTGTTGATACTACTTATCTTCCAGGTATGTCATACATATTTCTATCTCGCTACTCAGTCTCAGTCTTGGTCATTCTGTTTTTCTAAGGAATCAAGATTCTATAGCATATAACACCATCAATCATAGTATATCAGCAAATCAATAAGAAATCAGCTCAATGTGTCAATGCTAAAACAAATGTTTTGGCTAACGTTTCATATTTTTTTCATCACAAACTTAATGATGTCTTATTATTGACCAACACATTTTTACTGTAATTGTATCTTAGACCCATGTTGTGACTAACTTTTTCTTTTGCCTCCGGGGATTGGAACTCAAGTTTCCTTCTTAGAGGTGAGAATCTCTTACTACCACAAGTTTAAGTTTCAAGGTTTCGGTGGGGTTGCCAAGATCAAGACAGAATGGATTTCATCTTTCTTAAACTTTCATGTTCTTGTTTTGAATAGCTTTTAGGTTTAGTGGAGAGCTTGAAAGGCATAACCACAGACAATGTTGCATCTCCATGTGTGTTGAAACTATATCAAGGAGGACAGATAGAAATGTTCAACAATAGTGATTACCAAAAGCTTGCAGAGTTTACTTCATACTTCCTCAGTGACGATGATCAGCAGTCAGCTTGCAATTTTGCAACTTTTGCTCCCTTTATGGAGAATACCCCTTTGCAGGTAAGCAACTAGAAGTAGCTCTCTTAAATTTTTAAAAGCTAAAAGGATCAGAACATATGTTTAAGGTAGTCTCATGGACATAGATTACCAGGATGCTTCTGAAACCAACATTTGCTTAAAGTACAGTTCAATAACCAGTAAGCATTTTCCTCTAAACATTTATGAGGATTGCTTAACAGTTTACTGTATTCATTTTGATAGAGAGCAGAATGGATCAAATTCATGGGAGCTTTCGCGAATGTTGAAGCCAGAGCTAATCAAGTCTATGCCTCAGTAAGCATACTATTCTTTAAACTTATTAACGTTTTAACCAATAGTATAGTGTATATTACTAACAATCCCATTGCTCGATCTACCTAACATGAAAATTTCCAACTCTTTAGTCTTCTAAACATCATATCAAGGATTTCTAAACATGAAAAAGTGAGACCACTTCCTATGGGATAAAACAGAGTTGAAACTGCCATTAGATTAATCCTTAGAAATTTAAATTTGGAGTGCATCAACAAATGAAAATAGTGTTCAATTAGCACTGAACCGAATGTTTCCTTTCATCTATATCTTTTAAGAATAACTCATTAGTTTGTGTTGCAGCAAGCCTCTACTTGTGCCTTAAGTTTACTTTAAACTTCATGAGTTTAGTTTATATGCGCGTAATCTTAAAGTTGCATTAGCAGAGTACTTTACCATCTTTTTCATAGTTCTTTGTGCTAATAACTGATTATATTTTGTGATACATTTTAGTCTGATCAAGTGATTTACTATTTTATAGGTTAAGGAGAACTATCTGTGCTTGGCTAAAATTGCCCCAACTAGGACAACGTTCAAGCCAACAGTAGCTTGGATGAAGTATAAAAGTGTAAGTACCTTCAAAGGCACACATTCCATTACCTAATTCTTTCCCACTTCTTAAATACAACCCTGTAGTTTTGTTCAAATTGGTACATTATATTGTCAAATTGATTTAATGTTTTAGTGTTGTTTTAACTTTTAATAAATAGCAATAGACCTTCTAGTCCCAATTATCCCTTTCAAGTTTATTGTTCTTCTCTTGAAATCATCTGGAGCCAACTTCTGATACATGACTTTTAGCCTTTTATTGACACATAAAAATTTGTTAACATTTGAAGTGTTATCTTTGCAGGGTGTATGGTCTTTTACACAGGAAAAGTATCAATTGAAGGTATGAAGCACATGCTTTTAGAGAATTTAAACATTGCATGTTTCTCAACTATAACTATTTTGTTCAGAATTATTACCAACCTGACCCCGTTGTTTAAATCCTTGAGTTATAAATATGCACTATTGTATTGGTCATACTTCAGTTTTTCCTATTACAATCTGTATTTTAGTTAATCTGGTGCTTATACTTTTTATCCTTCTGGTCATCAATGTGTAAAATTTTTGTTATGAAAACTTTGCAAACAGTACGTGCAAGATGCAGGTGGAGAGATTTTGGATGCCAACAAGAACACTTATAATATCTCTGATCCTGATGACTTGGAGGAATTTCACGCAATCCTATGCGTAAGTTGAATTATATTTCATTATAAGAGAAAATTAAATGCTATATAGGAACTTTGAGTAACTAATATTATCCTTAATAGACAATCTGTGTAAATCAAGTACTTCATAGAATTGAAAGAAAACAGTAGAATATGACCTGAAAAGAAGAGTTTTGTTTTTTCATCTCTTTAAACTTCTTGTTATTTATTAGTTTTTGTTGATTAAACATTATTTATTATTGCAGACCGTGGAAGTAGTTATTGATGAAACACTTACCTCAGATCCAACCAACTACACTTTGTCAACATTTATCCAAAATCTCAACGTTGAAGATCGTTCTTGTTTTTCCTTTATTTCAAACACAAGTCTGTGGAGATATGACAAAAGGGTACACAACTCTGTAGCTGTAGGTAAGCACGTGGATCCAAAATGCATACATCATATGCATATTGTTAGCTGTTGCAAACTTAAATGCTTTAAGGTTTTTGTTTGTTTGGTATTAAGTTTACTTATATCATTGACTAGTTTACATAACTTACTTTTCTCATGATGTGATTGTGTGATAACTTTCAATATCATGTTTTTTCATTTATCATATGTTTGTGAAGACTGGTATAATGGAGCAGTGTCACAACCTCAATTGGCACTGGCAGATCTTGTTGAGGTTTTATTTCCAACTGGGAATTACACAACGACATACTTTAGGAACATTGCAAAGGTATGTTGTCACTGTCATTTAAGGTTAAAGATACTGCAACATGTTTTTTTGGTATTTTAAAAGTTTGGTGTTATTTCATGGTGCAGGGAGAACTACCTATAAATATTGGTCCCGAAATGTGTGACAGGGACACTTCTGTAGCAATGGATCCTACCATAGTAGCATGTGGATGATTATGTTTCAGGTTCAAAAATAGGTATAGTGTTATAAACAAAATAAACAGTCAACAACACTATTTTGTTCTATTTTTTGAAATCCCATTTTTTTTAATTTAGGATCTATACTTTGTATTTTATTTTAGTTATTATTATTTGCAATCAACTATTTGATACACATATAAGAATTTCACATTGTTGCTTCTTTGTAGTGACACTTTACATATATCTAATTTTGTTTCTTGCCTGAACAAACATGTCATCTCCTTTGATGACAGAAAGGATCTTCATTCCTTAATAAATAATACAACTCTTCTTAATCTTTTGAAACTCAATTTAATGATAAAAGTGCAATTAAGTTATAAAATGGATAATTTAATATATATTAAATTTTCTTACAGTGAAATTGTAAACACTTTTATAAAATGGGATAACAATATTTAAAAAGTTTGATTCAATATATTAGAATAAATTATACGTATGATAGCATTTGTATAATCATAATCATGAGTAAGGTTGTTCGAGAGTAGTTTTATAAAATAATAAATTTTATTTGAAAAAAAAAATCAAGTTTTAGATTAAAAAAAAGAAAAAAAAAACTGGAACAATAAATACCTCTAAAAACTTATAGATGGTTCTTTACCCATTAGGGTGAAAAAAAAAAAAAAAAAAAAAACTATCATTGCAAGCAATTAGGTATATTTTGAAAATTGATGTTTCTTTGGATACCCAAATGTTTTCTTCTTGCACTCCCATAAAATTTAAAATTCCCATTTTACTCTTAAAGAAAATAAAACCATAAAGTACATAGATGCACCTTCCTTCCTCATCCTCTCTTTTCTCTCTTCAAACTTCTTCCTTTCATCACTTGTATAAATAGAGACTAGGTGAAGACTTTAGCACTGAAAGAGAACTACAATCCTATGTCCATGGTTTCTCTGGTCCGTTTCTCTGCACCTCCTCCCATTAGGAGCGATCATAATGGAAGATCCAATCCACATTCATTATGGATTTAAATAATTAAATTAGATTTTTATCCAAATATATTTTATAAAAATGTAGATTGAATTTTTTTTAAATTTATATCCAAATATTTAAATTAAGTTTAAAATCCAAAACTTATTTTTTTTAAAATAAATTTAAATTGATTTTTCCCAAATTCATCTTGGTAGGACCGACATCACAGAATTTAATAATTTTTTATCAAAACCAACAAGACCAAATTTAAGCATAGAAGAGACTTAACTGACTTTCGATTGAAACTGATTAAATTTTAGTGAAACTTAATTGAATTCGATCGAATTTTGACCAGATCGACCAAAATTTTTGTAATAACAGGAATGTAAAAATGGAAGTGCATGCATTCCAGATTATTCTGAGAAAATTTACGTTTTATATATTTTGAAATGAATATTCAGGAAGTCATTTCTGGAGCTGAAAATGGCTTTTAGAACACTCGTTCTTTTTTTTTTCTTGAATTTCATAATGACGGTTCCAGAAGATATTTTCATATTTAAAAATATATTTTGAAATAAAAAAGAATAATTCAAAACAAGTGTTTCATAAGTCATTTTTGAATCTGGAAAAATATTTATTTTTGGAAAGTTCTTTTTTATAGTCTGAATGTATTTAGAATCTGGAAATTCTTTTCGAAACTCAATTCAAAATGTATTTTCTCATATCTTTCGGATTGAATGTTCTGGATAACTTTATTCGAATTCGGAAATATTATCCAGATCACCAACTTTTATAGGAGTGTAGGAAGAAGAAAGGAGTGGTGGAAGAAAGACCTTTGGAAATTTATTCAAAACCCTAAAACCATGCGCGTGGGAAATGCAATTTTTGAATAGGATTTATGATATATACATTACTTCAATTTTCTAACTTTTTAATCATTTACAATTAAATTTGTAAATTAAGTATAATTTCTTCCCTTTTCTTGTTATAGTTAGTTATTTTAGTTTTAAAAAATGGTTAAATTTTTTTTAAAAAATCGTTGAATAAAAATAATAATTAAATTTAAGAAAAATATCTTGTAAATAATAAAATTAGTAAAGTAATTATTTTAATTTAAAAGAAAACATTATTTAAAGGATAAAATGGAAAAAGAAATATGTAAAAAAAAAAGGAATCACTTGGTACAGATATATAAATAAGATATCAAATAGTGTTGGATCAATATAAGTTTTGTATAAATAATCTGTGTAATTAGAATTTTTTTTCTAACTATAAGTTTGAAAAAAGAAGAAGTATGATCTAATTCGAGGCATTGATGGTATATAATGAATAAATGTTACAATTGTATTCCTCTCTGATGAATCAAACTATATCAGTCTAATTTATATAGTAACTATTACAAAATTGAGTAACTTATTCTCAATTCTTCTTCATTTAATTCAAAACTCATTTTGTTTAGATCATGTTTAAAAAACTTAGGTTAACTCAAAATCATTTAATAATTTATTTTTAAATATTAAATTGTCGTAATATAAATATATTGAAAAATAAATAAATATGAATTTGATTCCTATTTTATTGTTTAATATTTTAAAATTTTCACATAAACAATAATAATTGGAGTAAAATTTTGCTTTTGAATGACTTTATTGGATTAAATCGAAATGGCGAAATGGCAGGGATGAGAACTGTTCATGTTGTCTGTTTCATACAGAAATTTCCTCATAATTTTTATCAGTCACAGGAAAATAGTTGTCAACTCGTAGCTGTACAGAATATGATTATTTTCAAGTAAATTAAGTAAATTGTAGAGAGATCACTGATAAGTAGTGTCTCAAACATTGACTTTGTGATTGAGACTTTAGATTAGAGCTCCAAATGAACTGAAAAGAAGCAAGAGTTTTATGAGCTTATAAAGAAGTGAAAATCACGAGCTAACCCCAGAAAACTTGTTATAATCTTACCTTTGCAACATTTTATTAGCTTCAACGCTTGCTGTGGCAAGGAAACAAGGAGAGAAAATGTCAGAGGAAGTTCAACGTTTTATTAACTTCAATTTTGTTTCTAAAAAGATTCTTTCTTGATGGTTCAAATTACCTTGTGCTTTGTTTTCTGACACTTTTCTTCTTAGACACTGGTTGCTGCTGAGGTTCATAACTTGGAACAGGTATAGTCTTCACCTGAAACATTGACATGTCAAAAGAATTAATCATTTTGCATTGCATGATGATGACTGTTCTGTATATGCTTCTTTCCAACTACCAAATAAGCTGACTTACCAAATTCCTGAACATGAGATTGTAGAACATCTTAATGTAACTTTGCTTTGCCACTTTTTGTTTATTATTCACCAGCCTCCAGAAGGTATACATGTTCCCCATATTCAACATCTTGTTTGCATAGATCTTCCATGTGTAGCTGCGAAACAAAGGCATAAGAAGGGAATAATGCTAAAATGGGTCGATGAAATTGAAGTTGCATGTTTATTTACCATTCATTTATGCGCTGCAATCCTGCTGCTGAAATTCCATTCCAGTGTGTTGAATCTTGTAAGCATTTTTCAAAGAAATCAGCGATTTTGTTGCTTGATTCTTCTCCATTGTGGGGATCAATGTGGAAGCCAGAGATTCCGTCAACAATGATTTCTGCTGGACCTCCTTGGTTGGTGGCAAAAGTAGGTAAACCACAGTTCATTGCTTCAATGACAGTGAGACCAAATGCTTCATACAAAGCAGGCTGCACAAAAGCTCCCTTTGTATCGGCAATGAAGCGGTAGAGTTCTCCATTGCGATATCTATCAGTTTGTGCAGAAATCCATCTGAATTGACCCTTGAGTCGGTACTTTTCTACCAGATCATGCATCTTTCTTATCTCTGCCATTTCCTCTCTGTCTTTGGATTTCAAAGGGTCAAAGAACCCTCCAACTATGACAAGGTTCACCATTTTTCTCAATCTTTGGTTCTTTCCATACCACTCAACTAACCCAGTTAAGTTCTTCACAACATCAAACCTTGCCATTGAAAAGATGATGGGTTTTCTCCTGTTTTCTAGATATCCACTGTTTCAATGATATATTCAGCAGATAAGGTTAACCATTTGGAAGAATATAGCAATTCTTATCTGAACAGTAACCATTTGGAAGAATATTCAACTAAGTCGCTTACATATGTTCATCGGTATCCACTTTACTGTACAACAGGTCTTCGATGACAGGATAAAATTGAGTGAATCTTCTGTCTTTTTCTGTGTAAGGAAAGTAGACAGATTGATCAGCTCCAGGTGCAGCAATGTTGAACTTTGGATCAAATACATTTATCCCTGAAACCACCCTACACAGCCCTGGGAGTGTAAATGCAGCATGGCTTTCATATTGTCCTGGTCTATCCTTGCTGCAAACAACAACTTTCACAACTTAATAGTTGATTTATATTAACTTCCTAGTTTCTCTCAATTTTTGTATTGGTACTATCTTATAATTTACTTATGTGAATTTCTTGAGCGTGACAATATTTCAATTTCCAAGCAATAGAGAAAGGATGTCAAAAGTAATTTCTTTGTTTTTAATATGACATCTAACCTCCCAGCAATTTCCTGATAGGTGCTGGTTATGATGAAATCTGATGCATTCATTGCTATTGTATCTGCCATGAATTGACATGAGAAGTGATACTTAGGATCCAGTTCTTTCCACTTGACATCTGAATCTTCATACTTAGTTTTCTCCAAAGCATGTGCAATAATTCCCTGGTTTTCAATGCAACCTAAGGAGAATCAATTTATAATCTTTACAGCCACAAAATTTGCTGAATATGAAAATTTCAGTAAGAGGGTATGAACCTGAGTTATCTTAAGTCTGTTAGCCATGAGAGATGCTACCAAATTCCCATCAGTGTAATTTCCAATAATAAGATCTGGTTTTCCTTCCATGAGGCTGAAAATCTTGGCTGTGGCATCCTTTTAACATGAGTCATAGACTTGATCAGATGGAAAACTTATATATAAAAGCTACCAAGTAAAGGTTCTATATATCATATTTACATACTTGAGTAAACCTCTCAAGATAAGGATAGATGTCAAAACGAGAAACCCATTGACGCAGGATTCCTTTATCTGTGTGAAAAGGTACACGTAGAATATTGGAGTACTTAGTTCCATCTATTAGTTCCAACTCCTGATTGCACTTTGTTCCTTGAGCATCAGGGATGAGTCTTGTGACCTGTCATGCTCAATTATATACTTGCATAATTCTGTCAAAGCAAGTAGGACATAGAAAAGGGAAACTCTTTTGCATCATAACTTACCACTAGAATCTGAGGCTTTATGTTTAAGCCTTGTTGCTTAATTCTGAGCAACAACTCTGCTTCAAGAGCTCTAACTTGATCCAATATGTACACTACCTGCTCCAAAGTGCACAATGTTAAAAGTTTGACATGGTTTGAAACTTGTAAAATCATTTCCATGATATTCACATAATAACTAAGTTCAGAAGTGTTACCTGTCCACCAGTGTCTGGCAAGCCAAGAACATCTGCTTGTCCAAAATAACCATGGATAGAGAATATCACAACATTGAAAATTGTAGGAAGTCTGCTAAAAAAATTCTCCAGGGTCAGTGCATCAGGAGCTTGGAGTACTTCTGATAGAGTTCTCATTGTCTCCTTCACTCTTCCTGCAGTATCTCCCCATCCTCTCTCAAACCCCCACTCTTTGAGCCTGTTAGTGAAAATGATGTTGATTACTAAATTACTGAATACCAACTTAGTCCATTTTAAGAAACATGAAGGGGTTTACTTTGTCTCAAAATCTTGATAAGGGGCATCCTTTGGAAGTGCTGAGAGATGTCCATCAGCCACCATCAGTGCCAGCTGAAGCTTTGCAGCAGAGCTGAGGTTGTCGCTTATCATCAGATTCTACCATTGTAGATGACAAGAGGGTGGATTAAGATTAATGTTCTAAAGTATCTGTAATGAAAAAACAGAAGTTGTTGGAAATGTTTTATGAACTTGATGTCGTTTTTCCACTTACTTCACCTCCATGATTTAGTGATAACAAGTAGTCAACAATAGGTTGTGTTTTGATCAGTTTCCCGCTAAACCTTGAAGTTAAGAACTTTGAAACAAAATGGAGTCCATTTCCAATAGAAGAAGGCAGGGTCAAGTTCGGAATAGGGAAATCAAATGCTCCAAAATCTGCTTCAAATGCGTCTTCATCGTTTGCCCTGCAACATAGACCCAAGTTAACGTTGAAAACAAAGTTGCCAAGTACTAATAATATTGTTACCAAAAGTTGATATATCAATACAAAACTTGCAAAATGAAGACAAATGACATACCAGTCTTCATCATATACGCTTTCCTTGAATTTGAGATAATCTGTGGAAGTGATTGGTTCAACTGAAAGATCCTCAGAGCTCACTCTTACAAATTCCCAAACTCCAGGATTTGGCCTTACTGCAAAGGCCACATAAGGTGGATCAACAGCAGCTTCCTGCAAGTTTCAGGTGCCCAACATTATGATCCAAATGCTAAACAATATCACATTGTAACATACACAAGGAAAAGCAAAGAGAAAACCTGTGTACAACTCAATAAGAATCCAAGGTTCCCCTCTAATACTTGATTTCTCTGAATGTTGTCGTCTATAACTTGCTCCATTTCTTCCATCAAGTCATGAAGTTTTATAATCCTTCTCCCCTTCTCAATGTACTTAGCAAAACACCTCTTCACATGCTGCCTACTTTGCCTCGATGCATCATCAGGCATGTCATCAGTTACCAATTCTTTATCTCTCAAGATTGGTGAAGAAGCCATTTCAAGAATGAGACAATGATGATGAAGGAATTAAGGTTTGGAAATTCCTATTGTTGTGGCTCTAAGGAGTTGTGCCTCATTTTCAATTTATATGCTTGGCTATTTACGTGTACATTGTTGTTATGATTGGTAAGAGAGGTTTTTGGGATGAAGTTGGCCCCACGACAGAGGTGCAGAAGTTGAGGAAGAACATTTGCAATGGACAATGTGAATGGTATCTGTAAGTCAGAATCATTCTTTTCTTGTATGTGTGTAGTTGTTATTGTGCTATATGTTTGTATGTGAGCATGAGAAAAAGAATATGCAAAAGCTGTCATCTTCTTCAAGGCATTTGCATACTGTATGATACCTAGCTTCTGTGTTACGTCCAAAATTGGTCATGGTCTCTGCTAAAGAAAATTATATACGTACATGCAAACACTTGTATAAATGATAACTTCTGTATAACTTTTGCACTGTAATATGATTTTATATATCAGTCTCTTTCTATAATCTTATCAGATATGATATATTATGTTTAATGGTTTATGACATGATAATATATATATATATATATATATATATATATATATATATATATTAATTTTGATTAAAATAATTTATGTTTAATTTCATATTTTTATAATTTTATATATCATGAATTTATTTTAAATATTAATTTAAGTTTTTATATTTATGTTTTTGTTATCAAATTTTTAATATTAACCTTGTATTATTATTATTATTATTAATATATTAATATTGGTATTATTAATATTGATAGCAGTATTATTATTAATATAATCTAATATTATTTTTAGTATTTATATAATTAGTTTTATTTATTGTAATATATCATTTAAATGTGACAAAATAATTATTAAAATAATAATATTTTTTTTTGTACTGTGAATTCTTTTAGATATTATATTTATAGTTATACATAATATAATTGTAATATGTAAATATAATTATATAAACAAATTATTTATTTAAATATAATAAATGGTTTAAGAATAATTTTTGGGAATTGAGGATTGAATGTAATGTGTGATCCGTCATGGTGTGTATTTTTTCTAAATGTTAACTTACCCTATTCTTTAATAGGAAAATGATTTTTTATTACTAAATTTTGACAACTTTCTCTTATAACTTTAGGTGATATTTTTTATATGGTTCTTCATTTCTTATTTTTTCATTTTCAATATTTCAAAACCAGTTAAAAGATGATAATTAGAATGTAGTGATTATATATATATATATATATATATATATATATATATATATATATATATTTCCTACGTACATATTATATAATATAAATAGATATTTGTTTATTTATGATAATTTAGTTAGAAATGTGAAATTGATAAATTGAGATGTTACCAGTAATACTATAGATTCAAATATTAAAGATTTATCTGTTACAAATATATTATTGATTCCACAATAAATAGTTTATAGTACTGCCGTTATAAAATACAATATAAATACGCTATTATGTGTTTTTTTTTTTCAAGTAAAAAAATAACAGATTTTTAAAAAAATTATTTATGTTATAAAATATAACGTCTTCATTAAAATATTCTTTTAAATCATATCTACGTGTTATTATAAGTATATAGATTGTGTATATTTCATATAATCTTTGGAAGTATACTTTAAATTGCCTTTTACCATGTATTATACTTTAGAAAATATTTGATATTTTAAAAAACATAAGGCATATCGAAATATTACCTATTTTTCTTTTTATTATCATAAAATATGTAATTCAAAAAACTTTGAAATGACTTTAAAATAAGTTTTGGGTATGTGTACTGGACATAGAAGAAAATCATTTTTATTTGAACCAATGTCATATGTGGGCTTAGCCTGTAATAGACAGAAAAAGGCCCACTAGGTCATCACAGATAACTCCTTTCAAAATCAAAGAAACCCTAATCTTGGGTTCAACTGCGCATACTTGTTTCAGCCTTTATAAACACCTTTCATCCAGAGTTTACTCATTCGCTACTCTTCCCTTTCAAAGGTCTTATCTTTCATACTCTCACTGATTAAGAATTATTTTCTGTGTTATGCCTGATGTGTGTATGTGTAGGCGTCATTTACTGATTACCTGTGCTCTGATCTTCGTGGGTACTGTGTATGAGCTGACGCTATAGCAATTCCTCTCTGCAATATTTTTTTGTACTGTTTTCTTCATATTGTCTCAGTTTCCATTGCAGAGCAGGAAAATTCATTCCTTGATTCAGAGTCTTCTAAATTTTACTCTTTTCGATTCTATTTTTCTATCGCTGTTTGGTGTTGTGGTGGGAAGAAATAGGGTTATGATGCATGCTATCTTTTCGTGTTTAAGACTTTTGGTATAGAAGTAAATAGGGGTAGAATTGGATAAGATGTGATGAGTCTTTCCCCCACATGATTGAAGTTGATTCTAATTGTGCTATTCTCATATATTAAGTATTGAATTTCCAAGTCAGAGCTTTGCCGATTCATTTTTATGCGATAATGTAATTGTAAAACTTTTAATTAATGTGAGCTTGGTGTTGTTAATTGTTAGTTGGAATTTAGTGTTTGTTAATGCATTATATTGACTTGTTGCGTTGTTTGATGGATGTGATGATTATTTCCCCAGGTGATCGACGCTGAACATACTGTGCGATCTTTCTCTTTAGAGAAACCAAGCCAATAAATCTGATCCTTTATGTATGTTTTTAGTATGCTCATCTTAGAATTGATATTTGTTTCAGGAATGTATGACTTTTTCATGTGCAGCTATTTCTGAGCCGTGTGTTGTTGAAATTTGATTCGTTTTTGTTTTAGATGAGGTAGCATTTGTCTTCGAACAATTATTAGAAACTCCATGGATTATATACTTTCTGATTAATGTTTGCATGGTTTTGTTTATTGTTAGTCGGAATTTGGTGTTTGTTGATCTATCATTGTGTATTGATTTGTTGCATTGTTTGATGGATGTGATGATTATTTCCCCAGGTGATCGACGCTGAACATACTGTGCGATCTTTCTCTTTAGAGAAACCAAGCCAATAAATCTGATCCATTATTGTATGTTTTAGTACGTCATCCAAGAATTGATATCTGTTTCAGAAGTGCATTTGTCTTTTTTATGCGTTGTTATTCATTAGCCTAGTGTTGTTGAATTTTTTATTCCTATTTGTTTTAGAAGTGGCTAACAATTTTTGGAAACTCCATGGATTATATAATGTCTGATTAATGTGAGCATGGTCTTGTTTATAGTTAGTTGGAATTTGGTGTTTGTTAATCTATCATTGTGTATTGATTTGTTGCATTGCAAAATGGATGTGATGATTATTTCCCCAGATGATCGACGCTGAACATACTGTGCGATCTTTCTCTTTAGAGAAACCAAGCCAATAAATCTGATCCATTATTGTATGTTTGAGTATGCTCCTCTTTGAATTTATATTTGTTTTAGAAGTGCTTTTGTCTTTCCGATGCTCTGTTATTCATTAGCCTCGTGTTCGTGATATTTGGCTCCTGTTTGTTTAGAAATTGTAGCATTTGTTTTCGAACAATTATTGGAAACTTCATTATTATATAATTTCTGATTAAATTGGATAAATTAACTAACTAAAATTGCATTGCAATACGGAAGTGATGATTATTTCCCCAGATGATCGAAGCTGAATATACTGTGCGATCTTTCTCTTTAGAGAAACCAAGCCAATAAATCTGATCCATTATTGTATGTTTGAGTATGCTCATCTTAGAATTCATATATGCTTTAGAAGTGCATTTGTCTTTTTTTTATGTGCATTATTCATGAGCTGTGTGTTCTTGATATTTGACTCCTGTTTTTTTAGAAGTTGTAGCATTTGTCTTTGGACAATTATTGGAAACTTCATGATTAAATTGGGTAAGTTAACTAACTAAGATTGCAATGCAAGATGGAAGTGATGATTATTTCCCCAGATGATCGAAGCTGAATATACTGTGCGATCTTTCTCGTTATAGAAACCAAGCCAATAAATCTGATCCATCAACGTATTAGTATACTCATCTTAGAAATCATATATGCTTTAGAAGTGCATTTGTCTTTTTTTTTTTATTTGCATTATTCATGAGCTGAGTGTTGAATTTTTTTCCTATTTGTTTTAGAAGGGTAGAAGTTTTCTTCAAACACTTATGCTCAATGAATTATACAATTTCTGTTTAAATTTATGATTAACTACTGAGTTTTTAATACTAAAGTTGCATTGCAAGATGGACGTGATGATTATTTCCCCAGATGATAGAAGCTGAACATACTGTGCGATTTTTCTCTTTTGAGAATCCAAGCCAATAAATCTGATCCATCTTTGCATATTTTCAATTTGATCTTCTGCCCTATATGTTTATTAGGGATTTGTGAGTACCTTTTTAATTGTAAATTCTTGCGAAAGGAAGTTGGAGAATTTCTGAAGGGGATGTTACGTATTTGGATATTCCCATCTGTTCTAAAGGTTTTTCTCCAGATAACAATTAACAGGAGTTTAATACTTGTGCTGCATTCTATGTGGTTTGCAAGTTTGGCTCTTCTGTTACATACGTATATACCATTTTGAAATTTTTGTGCATTTGTTTTGTAGTTTGCCTGTTGCATGTCTATTGGTACGTTTGGTATGTTTTTTATCGAAGGATGTCGAGTTTGGTTTCCGATTTGATGAAATGATATTTCCCTTTGATGAACATGCACAGACAGCAGAAGCAACTCCTATTAAACTGAGTCAAGAACAAATCTATGTTGGCCATTGACAAAGTAGAATCAGTTTGATAGAATCAACCAATTAACATTAACACTTTCACAATAAAAGTAAATTCTTTCAAAACTAAAAGATTTTAACAATAAGGTGAAGTAGAGCTAAAAATCTTATTCATGACAATATAAGTTACATAAGAATTTGTTAACGATAGATGTTTCAATCATTCAAAACAAGACATACTTGGTACGTGACTTGAACTTATTCTCCCAGACAAATTTTACAACAGACATTATATATAGAGCAAGGGATATAATAAAGTATGAAGTAAAAATTATTTGCTGTTTCAATCAGTGAGTGAGATCCTTTAACTTGTTCCAAGCTGGCCTACTTGAAATTTTCTGCCACCATGTATTGACATTCTTCCGCTGAGTGACCAAATGGCCAAGTTTGGCTTCTTCGATAAGATGTGCAAGGCCTGGGAGATGACTGAGATCGGCCAAAGAGAAAAAATGACCTGCAAGGTATGTGCTTTGAGAGAGCCTAGTTTCATACACATCAAGGACCTTTTCTAAATCTTTTTCACTTTTTTCTGCCAAGGCCAAGTCCCCAACCTTACCCATCTTTGGTAGGATCACAAGTTGAAACATTATAGTGAAGCACAAATTATTGAAGTTGTGTGCTTCTACTTCAAGCCATTGCTCCACCAAAGCCCTTTCCTCTAAGGTTTTGCCCAATAGGTCGCTACCACGCTCTGCATATTTTGTTGCATAGTACCTTATAATAGCCCTTGATTCTGCATAACACAACAAAAATCACACTGTATGTGAAGGTAACAAAATATTTTTACATCTTCTCAGTAACTCACCATAGAAGGCATTACTGTTTTACAAATTGAACTGAATAATATTTTTCTGGTAGATCATTAATAAAGGAATGACATGAATGGTTGAACCCAAAGTATTTGATAGAATTCTTACCAAAGAGCCTGAAATCACCGTCTTCCACAACTGGAACTTGTCCAAATGGCTGCCACAAATATCCATACATATAATTAACAGAAAATAATCCCCAAACTTATTTCAAATATAATAAGCTTTAATTGGATTAACTTAGTATTTATAAAATTCAGTATATTAAATTTTGGATTATTCAATTCAGGGTGGCAAAGTGATTTATTTAGTTTATTTATTTTAGCAAAACATGAATTTATTTAGTTTATTTATTACCTATATATTTTATCCAAGTTCATCCATACATGAATTTATTTATTACCAAAACAAATAAATAAAATATATTGGTCAAAGTCATCTGTTTAATTTTATAGACGGTTATGATTGGAGTTTTGATTAAAATTTCAAAGAATTGAAATAAATGAATACATTTGCTTTGTCTTATTAATTATAATTTGGAACAAAATTCATGTGATACATTCAATTTGAGACATCTATATGAGGACAAATAAAAAAAATCATAAAATTAAAAGTGTGTGAAAAAATTATGAGTGGACCTGTAGGAGAAGGAATTGAGGTGTCTTATGTTGTCCCTGTTGAAGATGAACAGGCACAAGTTCAAAGTCTATTCCTTTCTCCAACAGACACAGCATCACTCTTTGAGGGCATGCTGCCCTTGCTTCACCGTACACCTTCACCACCATGATTCAACTTTCTATACTCAATCTTAATTATTTGGTGCTGCCACTGCAAAATATATACATATATATATTGGGAAAGTAGAAGTATAGTTATAGCTACAAATGTTACTTCATTTATTGCTTTCTTTCTGCACTTAACTGTCCACCAACCGCATGGAACAACCAGCAGCATGGGGGTTGCCACGTGACCCTTCTTCCTCCCCCCTTTCTCATGCAACCTTACCCATCTCAATAATTATCAGGGTTTCTATTTCTTCCAATTCACTGTCTAATTGTTTCATTATCTTAATGTTCAGCAATAAAAGTTCTTAACTGTTAAAATTTAAATTCTTAATAAAATAAATAAGTATTTATTAAATATTAAGGAACGTTTTTCGTTGTATTAATATTAAATTAAGTATTTGTATAAAATAGACAATAAGTCAAGAAGATAAAAATAATAATAACATGATTATACTTTAAACTGTAATGAATCGAAATCATAAACACAAGTTGGGCTGCATTTTTTTGGACCCAAAAAGCACGGCTGTTTTTGTAATGTCTGGGCTTACCCGTATTTTCTTGAGTCAAGGAAAGGAACTATGTGATGATATTCACAATGTTTTTGAATTTTTGAATTTGGTTGTAAAATTAAAATTCGTTTTCTCTTAAATTTTGATATATTTTGGTCATTAGAATTTAAAAGTAAATGGATATACTTCTTTTAATCTACCTGTGTTAAATTTTTTTAATGTGTCAAACGCTTTTTAAAATGACGTTTGAGTTGTTTATATCATTTTAACATGTTTTATGTAAAATGTCAACCTGAAAAAACATTTAACAAGTCCAAAAAATTCATGTCACTGGACTAGAAAAATTATATCCATTCATTTTTTAAAATTTGATAACTAAAATGTATCAAACTTTGAGATAAAAACTAATTCCCATTTTAGGTCCAAATTTAGAGATTAAAAATATATTTAACCTATTTTATTTTAATTTTCTTAAGCCAGTACTCTTTATGAGAATTACTCCAATTAGTTTTTATCGTGCTATAGTAATAGAGGACGAGTTTTCTTTGTGTATAAGCAATAAAAACTAATTTTTTTATAGTATATTTTTGTAAAATAAAATGATATTAGACAGATTTTAATATAATCTTAAAAAATAAATTTTAAATTTAATTCAATCTCATAAAAGAATTTATAAAATAAAATTTGTATTCATTTATTTATTATAATTTGTTTGTATTTATAACGAACGTCGTATTGAATATGAAGGAAGAGGTAATCAAAGTGCAAAATTGAAAAGGTTCTGGAAGATCAAGAAATCAACACTTTTAAAAGAGAAAGCACGAAAATGTTTGAAGATGAGAACGTAGATAGAGCCGAGGGAATCTAGAGAGTAGAAGAAGGATGATGGTGTTTGTGTGAAGTGAGAAGTAAAAAACAAATTGTATTCACACAGAAATTGTTATTAGAATCAAACTTTTGTCGCACTTAACTCATTTTTCAACCAAATTGATTAAAAAAAAGTCTTAAAACATTAACATTCCCTGCTTTTGTTAGTGCAGTAGGTCATATTCGGAAAAGAACAAACATGTTAAAAGCAATCATGTAAAATATACAATTTTCACCATAAAGATGCCACCCACATGCTTGTTATAATGTCAAAAGTTAAAAGTTGTCAAACATAATGCTTTTTGGAACTAAACTGAGAACAGATCTGGAAAAAACATTATCCTGAAGAACAGTATTGGTCTGAACGAATGAAAGAATATTAGTTTTGGATTCTATATTCTTAGGCCAAGTCCAAGTTAAAGTCATTTAATGATGCTATAAGCTTCCACCATTTCCACTATCAAAGGCTTAAGTTTTGTAGAAGAAGAAGTCACCATGAAAAGGGAATAATTGGTTGGTTCCATTGCCTATTTGCATGAACATTAATATACAGTTGAGAGATGTGACTTGTGTCGTATCATAAACTCTGAAAGCTACTATTCTTTCATTCTATATCTCATATTTCTCAAGATCTCAAAACTTTTCTGACTATTCCTGCAAGTGGGGAAATTGTGTATTCTCTCTTCAATGAAGGTCAAGAAAATCTACTCACACTTGGAAACATCTCTAATTCATACCTACTTATCATTTGTTTTAAATTTTTCATCAATTGTGATGATAATTTACAAAATTATTTAGATTTAATTAAATTTTTAAGTTTCCCAATAATTTCATCAACAATAGAGTATGATGGAATATTTTTTTTACTGCAAAGTAATTGTGTGAGAATAATAAAAGAACATGATAATTTTATAATTGATATTATTATGGCCAATAATCTCGTATTCTTTAAAAGTTAAAATTTAAAACGGTTTAAATATATTTTTTTTTTTAAATATCTTTTAAAGATAAAATCGTGTAAAAGTTTTAAACTCCTATAGATGATATTTTAAATATTTAGTGAATGATATTTATCAGACTTGAAATGAGGATTATCTAACGTATTTTTATTAAAAAATAAAAAATATTTATTACTTTTATATTGATAACATTACATCAAATTTCTTTATCAGGTTATCCGATGGAACTAATAATACGACAGGATAAGATAATACTATATTATTCAATCAACAGAAAATTTAAATAAGTATCCTTAATTAAAAATATAAAAAACAAAATTAATAGACAGATAAGTGAAAGTACTTAAGTATACAATAATTTCACATTTGGTTAAGTCAATTATTAAAAGATGAAACTGTGCTTGCAACTAAAACAGTAACACGATAAATACTTTTATACAATATTTAATTTAGGTTGCATGAAAGTGGGTCTCTTTCTTTTATTTTAGCTGCGATGATTGCTCCATAACTGCTCACTTCTCTATAACTTTATTCACACATTTTTTAAGTCTGTTTTGAGCAGAGTTCAAAGTTAGGTTTTGGTATAAAAACTTTAGATCATATTTCCAAAAACACTACTAAATTGGGATAATACGTTTCATAATAACACTAGGTAAACTGAAAAGTTAAATAAAAGTCTAAATTTAGATGTGTTCGGTGTGATTAAAAATGTATAAAAAGACTTAAATATGTTCACTTCATAAATTTATATGTGAAACTGAAATTTATTTTTGTTTTTATAAATTTATATACGAAATTAAAATTTGATTTTTTCTAAACATTGATTCATTTTAAATTTTATATTTTAAAATAATAAATATAATATTTTTAAATTAATGTTGTTGACTTTTTTATGTGTTGAATAATATTCTAGACTGACAATTTAGTATTTTACATCATGTAACACATTTCGGTTCAAATATTAACTTAAAATATCGTTTAACATATAAAAAAAAATTAACGTCATTTGATTAAAATGATTACGGTTAACTATATTCTTAATCCTTCAATTTTTAGTGAAAATTAGAATTAGTCCCTCTTGGAAGCCTTAACCAATTTAGTCTCTCAACTTTGTAAATGCATAAATTTAGTCCTTTTAATCAACTTTTATTATGTTTATTTAACATTTCAAATACATTGTATTTTAGTTTATTTACATCGTTTAACACATGTTCACTTGTTAGCTGGCTGAGAAACGAGTTTGAAACGATTGATTCAAGGTTTCTAAGAGGGATTAATTTTAATTTTTACTAAAACTTAAAGGACCAAAAACATATTTAACCCAAATGATTATATTCATTTATTTTTAAAATTTAAAAACTAAAATATATTAAAATTTAAGACAAAACAAATTTTAATTTTACGTTCAATATAAAATTAAAAAGATATTAAAGTTATAAAAAATTCATAAATCCTATTATGGACGTTTGTAGTGTGTGCATACACACATGTATTTTTTATTTAAAGATTAAATTATTTAATAAAACATTTAGTATCCTTATCCCAAATTTAAGAAGTATATAATTAATATGCATAAAGTATATTCCTTAGATACAAATTACGTATCAATTTGATATGGTCCCGTAATTGTCGTTGTCTTAAAAGTAATTGATTAATGTCGTTCTCTTCATTTGTTGGAGCGTGAGAAAGTATATAACTAATTTTGAAAATACTGAATTTAATACCAACATTATAATAGTTTTCTTTACTATGATATTTGGAATCAGTCCTAATCACGAACACAACTTGAGCCAATTAATATTGCCGCCAAGAGTGGTAGTTTAATTTTTACAGTTTAATTTAGTGAATTTTTAATTCAGTAGTATAGTTGATAAACTGAATTTGGTAAATGTGTTCGACTAATTAATTGTGAGTTAAATTAATAATGTGTTATGTTAATAAATATGTATAGTTGTTACATAGTTTTATTTCTTAAACATGTAATTAAGATAAAGAAAAATATCTATTAAAAGCATTTAACTCTGTAAACGAACCTCGTTTATTCTTACGGGTGAATCATTGACTCTCAGATTCCTTGGTTAAAAAAACTGAATTAGTATAACTTTTAATGTCCAAAATATATATATATATATATATTAAATGTGCATCCATGTATTATTTAAGGATATTAATTAATTCATTATTTTGCTTTATTTACAAAAGCTAATTTTGTTTGTTTTAGTACTGGAAGTAAAAAAAAGCTATGTTATTGTATTATTTCATCTTTTTTGGTTATTTTTAAAAATATAATTAAATTTGCTAAACAATGTAATAGACATATCAAAGTGACTTAATCTGGTTCACACGAGTTGGCTCATCACGAGTTGGGTTGAAAATGAATAAATCCAACCCGATTCACTGTATGGTCATAAGTTTTGCAACTCGGCTCAACCCACCATGGGTTGGTGGATTAAGGGAGTTGACTCATCAACCCACATAAAAAAATATTTATTTATTTATAAGTATTCAAATATTTAAATAATTTTATAAGCAACCCATGAGATGACAATCACAGTAAAATCAAGAACCAATATCTTCATCATGCTCACCACTAATATATGATGAATTGTTTCTAAGAAAGTATCATATAGTCCAAAAAAACATGGCTAATATTACACATTTTATGTCATATTCAACAAAATATAAATAAAAAAACAACACATTTTTGTGATGCTAATTTAGAAAAATTTGTTTATAAAACGGTTGTTTGAGTAATTTACTATGAAGATTATAGTTAAAAATTAAAGTATCAACATATATAACTTAGCAATCAAATTAATTAAACATTTAAAGTATTCAAATATCATTGAATAACATTCTAGCATTTAAAAATAAAATTATGAGTAGTAAATAATTATTAAAAAAAATATTGTAAAACAATGTTGGTGGGTTAAGTGAGTTAACTCATCTTCAACTTAGCTCGAACCGTTTAACATGTGAGTTAAGTGAGTTGAGTTGAGTTCAACCTATTTCTGAAACAATTGAATTTTTCTCAATCCAACCCAACTCAAATCCATAAAAATTCGAGTTGACTCATGAATTGAAACTCATTTTGACGTCTCTAGAACAAATGATACAAATTCACTTATTAATATAATGACTTTTTCACCTATGACAGTAATCCTCGTGAAATCTTCACCAATTATTTTATTTATAATTTTAGTTATCAATAATCATTAAATATATCACCTTAAAACATCTCATTACTCATTATCTTATCTCGTTGATTTAATACAAAAATGTGAATGATTTCATATAACCTTCACACAATTTTTCAATTCATAATCTTATCAAATAATACCTTAAAAAAAGTAAACATATATCAATAATCTACCATTTAAATTAGATTTTCATTTAAATTATATGTCAACAAAATCAAATTCCAAAGCATTAAATTCCAACAAATGTCAAAGCTTATATAAGATCATAATTTGAATACTAGCTCATTAAGTTTAAAAAAGGATATACTTTATATAAACAATCCAACAAAACTACAAATTTAAGTCTCACAGATTCACATATAAACATAAATCTATACACTCAAATTATCACTAATAGCTAAAATAAAAGTATTACAATAGAGTTAGTTTTTCTTACCTCGATTTTCCAGTGTTATAAGAAAAAATAGTAATTAACTTGACATAATCTCCTTAATCACATAAAAAATTTAAATCCCAACCATCAAACATTCCACCATTAAGTTCAAATATGTAAGAAACTATTTACTAAAGGAAAAATATCTTACCAAAGCTACTCTCCAAATAACAAATTCGTCGAGGGAAGGAGATAGAAATATAAAAAAGAGACTGGTTTTGGGTTACAAGAGAAGGAGGAGAAATATTTAAGGAAAATGAAGAACACAAGTAAAGAAAAAGAACTAGATTGGTGCAATTAGAAAGAAATTTTTTAATTATAGAAAAACAAATATATTTTGGAGAAATATATAATAATTACCTTTAAGATTAGATGAAATAAACGACACACCAGAATCGCCATCAAAAGATTTGTTTTGTAATAAACTATTGGAAAAAGTATCACATCGAGTCTTACTTATCTCTTTGGATGAAGTGCTTGTGGGGTTCATCACCGACAAATATATTCGATTTTTCATATATTATAATGCATTCTTGAGAGAGGGAGAAAAAAATATAACAATTGATACTAGTTTCTAACTTTATATTTTAATAAAAAAAGCACGTGTTTAGGCAATATTATTACTTTTATTTTAATTTGACTGCTCAATGTTATTTTATATATACTTTATTTTTTGATTTTACATATCTTACTATTATATTGTTCATTTTGTAGCTATTTTAATAATGTGTTTCATATTGAAATTTTATGGAAAAAACCAAAAACATTGTTTCATACATAATAAACTTTCGTAAAACTATTTTGTTGCGATGCTATCAACAAAATTATTTTCTGGTAAAGTATCCGTTGGTAAATTAGATTTTTTATTATCCATAAAAAATTAATTATTGATATGAATTTGTTGGTAACATTAGTTGATAATATCTAGAAATTTATCAATAATTTATAATATTTATTATCAAAGGAAAATTTTATTTATAAATTTTGTCGTTAAATTAGATGTTAAAGTTCTCATTTTAGGCTTTGAATAAATCGTACAAAATTCGACAATAAATCAGTCATGAGTTTCTTTTTAAAATTCGTCACAAATTTGATGTTAATTGAATTTTTTGAAAATCTGTTGATAATTAAATATTTTAAAATTGATTGATAGTTCAATTTTTAAAAATTTGTTAGTAGTTGGTAAAATGGACATCAATTTTACTGTCAAATTTGACGACAAATTTGTTATAAATAAATTGGAGATGAGTGATAAGAAGAAGATAATGAGAAAAGGGAGAAAGAGAATGAGGAGTTGAAGGTGGTTAATACGACGGCGAACAAATATTAAATCACCATATTTACGAACAAATATTTATAGTTTATCAAAATTGATCGATAATTATCGAAGAATTTTGGTCATCCATTATTATTAACATGTAATTAATGGCAAATTTTAGGTTGTCAATAAAATTTAGTCTAAATACACTTTTAAAAAGTTTTAAATATTTAACTTTAACCACCTATTACATTATTTATACATTTCCAACTAACAAATTTTGAACATACCAAACCAATTGTTCAATAAGAAGCAAATCCAATCGTAGAATAAAATACCTTCCTCAACCTAGCTAAACCATCAATCTTCAAATATTGTATAATCCTTGCACTTACTAACTTAAAATGACCAATTTCAACTACCTACAACATTGTTTTCAAGTTTATATCAATGTAGCCAAAGTTAACCACACTAAACCTAGTTATACAATCCTAACCATATCAACACAATCAAACTTCTTCTACTTGAAGATTCAATTACTCCAACAAATTATAGTTGTCCTAGTTTCACACTAAAAGCTCAAAGCTATTCATAGAAAACTTTTATCACTAGAATAAAGATATTGTTACAATCCTAAACTAACATAATTCATCTTTATTCATCAAAACAGATATGAGACCTCACATACATGCAAGTCATCCACAATGAACCTAAGGCAAAAAGGATAAAAAGAAACTTATATTAAACAAAAATTCAATCAATAACTTTTGTTTTTCTTTGTACGAATTTCATTAAGACCAACTTGGATAGTAAAAATAATGAAAACCTTAAAATTTCAGAGAAGAAAAAGAATTGTTGTAAAAAAAAGAAAATGTTTATAAAATAAGATTTAATAATCAAGTTTTTCTATTTATAATTTTTTTTTTAACTTAAGCAATAAAATGTTTATACTTCATCTCGTTTTATTCACTTCTATATTCTTTGACAAATTAACTTGGTTATTAGAAATATAGTTATAATTATATAAATAAAGATATCAAATTGTAAAAAAAATATCAATTTTTATTTATTAATTGTATTTGTAATAATTGTATTTTTTCAAGATAATTAAAGTACTTATATTCTCTCAAAAGCACATTATTTCAGCTTAATATTTTTCTTTTACCTTTAAAATTATAATTACATATATTTTTAGACTTTAACACATTTTTTATGAACATTGTAATATATAACAATAATATTTTCTTTTAGAAATAATTATCAAAAGAATCCAAAAGTGATTTTTAAAATTAAAAAAATAAAATCATAAAATATGTACTTTTAATTAAATTTCTTGCTATATAAACTTATTAAAATTTGATGATAAACATTAATTTGTTTATTTATTGTTGTGCGATCTATCTTTCAAAAAATCTCAAGTTATTCTTTTGAAAAAAGTTTATATTTTCGTTTTTCCCAAATTATATTTTCAAGTGACAAATGAATCTTGAAACGATTTATTAAAGTTGATCAAATGAGTCTTTATAAGTTAGTTATTTACTCCAGTAATATTTTTGTTGCGTGTATTTGTCTAAAATTTGTGTTCACACAAAAGTAAAAAGATCGATCAGAAAGTCACAAGATTTTTCCAAGTAAAAGTTTTACGTTGATTTGAACGTGAAAGCGATGTAAACGCGTGGTAGTAACGAGAAATGGTCTAGTCAAATAACGTCTACGCTTCTAGATCAATCACAATTAAGGAATGTGAGAGAAATTAAGTATTATTTTATTTCCCCAACAAGAAAAACTAATTTTTTGAGGTTCGATTTTAGTTTTACCTTTTTAAATATGTGCAAGATGTTTATTATAACACCAGTAAACACATATAGGAGAAAATGAATAAAATTAATTACGGTTTAGTAAAATTTTGGTTTTGAAAATTTTCAAAATTAATTAATTATGTTATGCATAAACGATAATATATTATTATCGATTCAACTAATATTTTTCGAATTATGTATAAAGTTTCTTTATGAGGTGAACTAAGGTACATTATGTTCAATATACTACTAACTTTTGTTTTCACATTTATAGATAAACTAAGAAAATAACTAAGATAATGTAATGTTCTCATAGTATATGGTTGTCCAAAATTGGTTTTATTACTTTATTCCTTCTACCTACCATGGTTTCATCCTTTAACAAAGTAAAGTTTCGTCTTACCGTTTTCTCTACGCAATGGTGTTATACAATAGTATATATACTCATTCCATAAAAAATATAAAAGCCAATTACAACTCGTTCCTTTTTAATGTTCTGTTCTGATGTTTTATTATGTAATAAGAATCCTTTTTTTTTTCTCTTTAATATAAGATATCTTCAAATAATTATATATCAATAAAAAATCAATGAGTTGTTTTATTTTAAACACTTAGTATTAATATTAGTTTTATTTTTTATAATAATTACTTTTAATATTCTCTTTTCAATTATCCACACACACACATAGTAAGTATCAAAAAGAAAAAAAACTTTATCTATAGAAATTATAAATTATTTAACACTAACTTTTACTAAAATTTAATAATTAGTATAAAGTAAAAATGTGTTTGAAGATAATGCTCTAACTAAAATGTATTGATTGCATTGCAACGCCTACTTTGAATTAGTACTCATTTTACTACATCTAGATACAATAATTATATCTGATTTGTCGTGCGTTGATTGGGTGAAGAATTACATACACCTACTTGTATTATATAAATATCTCCAAAGTCCACACTTCCCTATGTGTTCAATTCTGCATTCTCCATTCTCAAACTTAAGCTTTCAATCTCTGAAACTCTTCTCCTCTCCGATATGGTTCTCTCCAAAACCGCATCCGAATCCGACGTTTCCGTCCACTCCACCTTCGCTTCTCGCTATGTCAGAACTTCACTTCCCAGGCATGTCATATTGCGTATTTTCTTTCCGCACATTAAACTGAATTTTCACACCTTTTATGTGTATGATAAAATTCCTATGATAGTTTGTTAGTTTGTTTGTTTGGTGTGGATCTGAAACTAATGTTAATTTGGAGAGACGAAACAGGTTCAGGATGCCGGAGGAGTCGATTCCAAAGGAAGCAGCGTACCAGATCATAAACGATGAGTTGATGTTGGATGGGAACCCGAGGTTGAACTTGGCTTCATTTGTGACGACATGGATGGAACCTGAGTGTGATAAACTCATCATGGCTTCCATCAATAAGAACTATGTTGACATGGATGAGTACCCTGTCACCACTGAGCTTCAGGTAACTCTCTACCTTCCTTCACTCTTTACCTCGCAGTATTAAAAATTGAAATTGACAAATTGTTGGGTAGTGGGGGTGGTTACGTTTTGTTTGACTTTTTGAATAAAATAACTGCCTAAATTTGCTTTAAATGTGACTTTTGAAATTTATTTCTTTTTGTTCTAATAACAAAAATAAAAAACACAAGTACTTGTGAAGCAAAGCAGATCTATGTTTCAAAGAAAAATAATGAATAATTTGAGGGATTGGTAGAAAATAAATGTTGATGTGAGATTCACGTTTTTTATTTTTTTATTATGTGTTTCATCTAGAGAGTGTTTAAAAATGTTATGTTTTCAATGTAGAATAAGTTAGATGTTTGAAAAATCAATTTACGTTTAGTAAATTTTTCTTTTAAATAAGTTACTGTAGCACATGATCTTTGTTTATAATTTTATATTTTCAGTTTTGGACACACTATTTTTTTTATATGAAAATTTTCAATTAAACGGATCGTTATTTGCGACAGGTGAGATAAAATAAATTAATAGCTCGTCGTGAGTAACATTTTAACTTATTTATGCATTACTATAAATGTATACATAAAATTAATTCATTAACTATGAAAAAGCACTCACTTTATTGCTAACAACAACGTGTCATGATTTGACTTACATAATAATCAATGTATTTTAGGTTTAGTTGTTTTTTCTTATTTTTTTAATTTGACTATACTATTAATAAAAAGTTGTATGATCTTAGTCGTTTAATTTTTAAAATATTGAAAATTTTTATTTCTACATAATTAAAATCTAAAATAAATTGTATTAAAACTATTTTTGCTTAACTTGAAAACAAAATTTGCATGTATGTGGACATTTTGAAATGTATTTCAGATCACTCCTTTTCTCCCGTTTTGATTGGTCTTCCAAATGCCGTATCCGTTAGTTAATTAGAATTTCCTCCTCCATCACGCGCAACAATCACGCCGACCTTATTAATTAATTTTAAAATGTTGTACAATTAATTAATTTTACTCTTTTTAATGAATGATTAATTATCTTCTTTGTTTAAAAAAAATAATTTATAGAGGGATTTCTTTTCTTTAAAGAATATCAGCTTTACGAAAATTGAATCTTTTGCTGAGAAATGTTTGAGGTTAGAGAAAGAGACTTGTTGTTTTTGTTTGCTATTATTAGAATATTCATTTCTGTTTGGTTTTTGTCGGTTATGTAATTAGTCTCTTCTGGTTCGTGACTTTATGTACTTACAGATCATCAAAACCCTTTTGTTTAGCTTTTTCCTCCCCGACAATTTGTCGATCACACTTTTTCTACAATTTTATTTCTTTATATTTGGTTGACAAGAGCTTTATATATATATATATATATATATATATATATATATATATATATATATATATATATATATATATATATATT